>ENA-ORKV01000226-ORKV01000226.1-human-gut-metagenome-genome-assembly--contig:-NODE-226-length-76256-cov-9.021633_pt1 | contig 76256 bp, 62 predicted proteins | sample MGYA00243058_ERZ508805 | MGnify/ENA primary metagenome ERZ508805 (study PRJEB26277, sample SAMN04329770) | human gut metagenome | biome: human-associated habitat | host: Homo sapiens | place: USA...
GTATTCGAAATAGTATTCACTGTAGGATCTGTTCACGAAGGTACTATCATCGAAATGCTGGATAAGGGTGCTGTTGTTGCTCTGCCTTATGGTGTAGAAGGTTTCGCTACTCCGAAACACCTGGTTAAGGAAGACGGTTCACAGGCTCAGCTGGATGAAAAACTGCCGTTCAAGGTAATCGAATTCAACAAGGACGCTAAGCGTATCATCCTGTCTCACAGCCGTATCTTCGAAGATGCTGCAAAGGCAGAAGAAAAAGCAGAAAAGAAAGCTGCAAAGAAAGCTTCTTCTAAGAAAGAAGAAACTCCGATGATTCAGAACCAGGCTGCTTCTACTACCCTGGGTGACATTGACGCTCTGGCAGCTCTGAAACAGCAGTTGGAAGGTAAGAAGTAATTAATTATACTTTAATACCATATCCATAATTTACTCACAGGCCACATGGTTCATCCATGTGTGCCTGTGTTTTTTTATATATGCATAGAAATGATTATCTTTGCAGCGTAATTAAAAAAAGTATTGTCCAACTCATGAATCTGAAGAAACTGACTCCCATCGTCAATAAGCCCAACGGATGGGCACTGGCTCCCCTGGCAGTTTTTCTCTGTCTATATCTTGTAACCTCTCTCATCGTAAATGATTTCTATAAAGTTCCCATCACGGTTGCCTTTCTGGTAGCATCCGTCTATGCCGTAGCGACAACCAAAGGGCTCAGCCTGAACGACCGCGTTCTCCAGTTCTCGGCGGGAGCCGCCAATAAGAACATCATGCTGATGATCTGGATCTTTATTCTTGCAGGAGCTTTCGCCCAATCGGCCAAAGCCATGGGAGCGATAGATGCAACCGTCAACCTGACCTTACATCTGCTTCCGAACAACCTGTTGCTGGCAGGTATCTTTCTGGCCTCCTGTTTCATCTCCCTTTCCATCGGGACTTCTGTCGGAACAATCGTTGCACTGGTACCCGTTGCAGCCGGTATCGCCGGAAAAACAGACGTCAGCATGCCTTTTATGACGGCACTGGTCATTGGCGGAGCATTCTTCGGCGACAATCTTTCGTTTATATCCGACACCACGATCGCTGCCACACGGACACAGGGATGCGCCATGCGCGACAAGTTCCGGGCTAATTTTATGATTGCCATCCCGGCAGCCCTTGTCGTCTTTGTCTATTACATCATTTATGGAAGTCAGATAGAAGTGGCTCAAGACATAACTTCCGTCGAATGGGGAAAAGTGATTCCCTACCTTATTGTGTTGGGAACCGCCATTGCCGGTATCAACGTCATGCTGGTGCTGCTACTGGGATTACTTTCAACGGGAATTATCGGTATGATCTATGGCAGCTTTGACTTCTTCGGATGGTTCAGTGCCATGGGAAATGGAATCACCGGAATGGGCGAACTGATCATCATCACCCTGATGGCAGGAGGTATGCTGGAACTGGTTCGCTTCAACGGAGGAATTGATTATATCCTGCACCGCCTTACTCAGAAAGTCAACAACAAACGGGGCGGAGAACTCAGTATCGCAGCTCTGGTAAGTCTGGCCAACATCTGTACAGCAAACAATACCATTGCCATCATTACCGTCGGCTCACTGGCAAACGGCATTGCAGAACAATTCAAAATCGACAAACGGAAAAGTGCCAGTATTCTGGATACGTTCTCATGTGTCGTACAGGGAATTATTCCCTACGGAGCACAGATGCTGATTGCGGCCGAACTCACCGGCCTCTCTCCCATCAGCATCATCGGCTATCTGTATTATCCCATGATTCTGGGAGTCGTAGCTTTACTCAGTATTTTCTTCCGGTACCCACGGCGGTATTCCTAAGAAAAAAGAAAGATTCAACCAATGATTAATAATCAGCCAATATAAAGAACAGTTGTATGAAAGGAAAAACAATATTTATAACCGGTGCAACCAGCGGAATAGGTGAAGGTTGCGCACGTAAGTTTGCAGCCATGGGCAGCAATCTGATTCTGAACGGAAGAAATACAGAAAAGCTGGAAAGCCTGAAGAAGGAACTGACAGCTCAAGGTGTAGAAGTGCTTACTCTTCCTTTTGACGTACGCGACCGCAAGGCTATGCAGCAAGCCGTAGATTCCCTGCAAGGCCAGTGGAAGCATGTTGACGTACTGATCAACAATGCCGGACTCGTAATCGGTATGGACAAGGAACATGAAGGCTCCTTAGACGAATGGGATATCGTTATCGACACCAATATCAAAGCATTACTGGCCATGACGCGTCTGATTGTTCCCGGAATGGTGGAACGAGGCTGCGGACATGTCATCAATATCGGATCCATTGCCGGCGATGCAGCCTATGCAGGAGGCAGTGTATATTGTGCAACCAAAGCTGCTGTAAAAGCCTTGTCCGACGGTCTTCGGATTGATCTGGTAGATACACCGGTACGTGTCACCAACATCAAGCCCGGCATGGTCGAGACAAACTTTTCCGTTATACGCTTCCGGGGAGATCAGGATAAAGCTGACGCCGTATACAAAGGAATCCGTCCGCTGACAGGCGACGACATTGCTGACGTGGTATATTACGCAGCATCGGCTCCGGCTCATGTTCAGATAGCCGAGGTACTTGTCATGCCTACCTATCAGGCAACAGGAACTGTATGTCACCGGCAAGAACAAGCTGCCAGACATTGAGGACAAATAGAATTTTAAAGTCCAGATCTGTATTTAACAGACTTTTTACCCTGTCCGAATGAACATTATACGCGTTCATTTGTATATTAATACAGATTTTCACAAAAGCTTTTATGACAAAGACTAAACTAAAGACAATTTTTGCCTTGCTTTCAGGCTGCATGTGGGTTCTGTCATCCTGTGACCAGTCGGATGAAAAATATCCGGCTGCCAGTGACGAACTTACAATGACATGTGTCCAGGCCTCATGGACAGATACCCGTGCAGTTACAAACGACCAAGGTCAAGGCAGCTTTTCCGAAGGTGACAGAATTGAAGTTCTGGCAACAGGCAATCAACAAACGGCAAATATCCAACTGGAATATACAGATAACCGCTGGACTCCTTAGCTGCAGCGCAACGACTATGGAACAGGAAGTCTCGGCTTGTCCGCAATTTATCCGGTATTGCCGGCCAGTAATGATAATCCTATCATGCGGAATATCGGCATCCCCACTGATCAAAGCAACGAAAAGAATCATTCGGATGCCGATGTTCTTTTTGCAACTACAACGGTCGGTGCCAGTGATGCTGTGGCTACCCTGCAATTCAACCATGCCTTACACCGCATCAACATAAACTTAAAAGGTACTATTCCTGATGACCTGACCATTGAGGTGAAAAGTCTTGCCAACGGACAGATCTCCCTGAAAGATGGAAATGCAACTGCGAATCTGTCTGCGGATTATGTCTGGATCAAGCCATATCGGATTAGCAACGAATCCTATAGCCTCATTATTCTTCCACAGGAAACCCAGGCATTCTGTAGCGGTGAAGGACTGATTCGTCTGACAACAGAAGGCAAATCAGCCTCGTATACATTTAACGGTAATGCGGAGAAGTTCGATGCCGGTATGCAGACAACTCTCAATCTGACCCTGAAAACAGAAGACAGCAATGTAGATCTGGAATTCAGCAACCAGACCTATTGGGTGTACGGAGTTACAGCTCCCGACTTTCCGGGCAAGGAAAATATTTACTCTGCCAGACCAGGGGTCAAAAAATTCGAAGACGGGCTATGGTTCCGTTATGCTAATGAAACGATGTATCCCCCGCTGCTGTTTGAGGAAGAATATCTGACCTGGAAAGAAGGATCCGGCTGGTTCGACTGCAACAAGACCTTCAATTATTACGGAGATGGCAACATGCGTTGGGCGGCAGCAGCATCCAATCTGATTCACTGGTGGCTGGCACAGAACCAAAAATACATTGAAGCCTATGACAAGGAATATGGTCCTGAATACAAAGATCTCAGCCGGCCGGAGAAATACAACAGAATGACAGAAAGCAACCAGCAGCATAGCGAGGTTTTCAACTTCTTCAAATCCTCTTTCGATAATCTGGGAAGCTGGGATACCGGAGGTGTCAACTGGTTCATAAACGGAAACAAAAAGAACCTGATACATTGTTCCCAAAAGAACTTCCATGGATTCTTCAGCAAGGTGTTTTCAGAAGATGATGCTGTGGCAAAAGGAACATCCGACACATCCAAGGAAACATTCAACCTTTGGTTCAAAGATGCTTTCCGGTATAATCAGGCCATCGGATTTGCCGCTTACGATTTTGCCGGTCCCAATACCAAGAGCCATTCCATGGTTATCTGGGGAGCAGAATTCGATGCCGAAGGAAATGTCGCTTACGTTTATATCTGTGACAATAACCGTGCAGAGGATGAACCCAATCATGCATCACTCCAGCGCTATAAAGTCGTTTATGAGAAATCAAACGTACCCGAAATGAAAGGAGATTATGCTTATCTGACCCCACTGGACAACATAGACGGAACTCCCTCAAAAGCCCGTTTCCGTTTCACTTCCCTGACATTGGTTGATTTGCGTCTTGACCTTTGGCAGAAAGCTTTTCCTAATGTAAAGTAAATAATAACAATAAATTTATAGATCATGAAGAAGATTCTATTTTATGCACTCGCAGCCACAACGCTGGCTCTGACTTCGTGTAAGAAAAATGTACTGGAACCCCCGTCAGCAGCAGACAATGCAATTCATATCGTAGCCAGCATTGCCTCACAAGCCCGTGCCCCTCAGCTGGCCAATGACGGAAGCGGAAGCTTCTCTCAAGGAGATAAAATGTCACTGTTCCTGACAGAAGATGAGGCAAACAACCAGTCTGTAGATTATGAATACGGTTCAGGCATCCTGACCTGGGGAAGCCTCGGACTTGCAGACAGCAACGCAAAAATTACTTTAGCTGCCTGTTACCCGCAACAGGACAGAATACAGAACGGCGAATTCGAATTCAATACACTCACGGCTTCAGACAAAGATCTGCTGCTTGCCCCTGCACAGTCTGTAACTGCAGGAACTTCCGAAGCCGTATATCTGAACTTCAATCATGCCCTGCATCGTCTGGATCTGGCCTTCACACCGGGTGAAAGCTACACAAGCGAAGACCTTGAATCACTTTCCATCAGTCTTAATGCCAAAACAACCTGTGTGGTAGACGGATTGCAAGGCAAGATAAAAGGAGTAAAGAGTGAAACAGGTACATATACAGCAAACAATACCAAAGCTTCATTTTATCTGGTACCACAGAGCACAGCAGGAATTACATTGAAGATCAGCATAGGAAATGACACGAAGTCATTGACCTTAGACAAATTACTGGAACAGCTGGGTTCCGCCCAGCCGGAACTGAACGGAAGCAAACGCTGTACACTGACCTTAAAGGTCAGCCGTGAAGGAATCACTGTGGAAGGTGGTTCTATCAATGCCTGGGGCAATCAGGTTACTGCCGACGGCGAAGTTATAATCGGCTGATACCGGAAACATACTTTCATCATGGAGCAGCATCGTTTCGTTACGATGTTGCTCTTTTTTTATCCGGCAGATAAAAAGCTTACTCAGAAACATATTTTCATAAAAAACTTTCCTATCTTTATTCGCATTTGATTTTAACAGGATAAAATATGGGGAATTCAAACCACATCATACGTGCCTCGAAACCGGAAGAGACCATCCGGCCGCAGGATATCATCTTCCGTTCCGTCACAACCGCCGACATACCAGAGCTGAAAGAATTATTCTGCAACACAGTACTGACTGTCAACGCCCGTGATTATACAACGGAAGAAGTAGCTGACTGGGCTTCATGCGGTAATCGCCCGGGACACTGGGAGAAACTGTTTGCAACCCTGCATTTCATTGCTGCCTGCAATGGGCAAGGCCGCATCATCGGCTTTACTTCCATCCGAAACGACGGATACCTGCACTCTATGTTCATTCATAAAGACTATCAGAGACAGGGCATCGCCAGCGCCCTTCTGCACCGTATCGAAGCATATGCCGCTGAACATGGAATCAGTGAAATCACTTCGGAAGTGAGTATCACAGCCCGCCCTTTCTTTGAGAAACAGGGGTATATCGTGGAACTGGAACAACGCGCACAGGCTAACCGCCTGCAACTGATTAATTATAAAATGAGAAAACAAATGAAAGATGGAAATACGGGATTTGAAAAAGTATACCAGATGCCTCTCGGCAAAGTCTACCCGCTGCTAGTGAACAAAGCCACGCGGAAAGGACGTACCCAGGAAGAAGTCGATGAAATCATCTGCTGGCTGACCGGATACAATCTGCAGCAACTGAAGGAACTGCTGGACCAACCCATTACGTACGGTGACTTTTTCCGTAACTCTCCTGCTCCCAACCCTGCCCGCAGACTGATAAAAGGAAGCATTTGCGGCATTCGGGTGGAAGAAATCCAGGAACCGCTGATGCAGGAAATCCGTTATCTGGACAAGCTGGTGGACGAGCTGGCCAAAGGCAAACCAATGGACAAGATTTTAAGAAACCTATAACAGACATCAACCATGAATAGAATTATCGTCGTAACAGGTGGAGCTGCCGGTATCGGTCGCTGTACCGTTGAATATTTCGCCTCAAAGGGCGACCGGATTTACTTTATCGACAACAACCAGGAAGCCACTCTTGCCCTGACAGAACGCATGCACCAGAAAGGACTGAACGTAACAAGCTATACCGGTGACATTGCAGAAAAACAAGTTCTGGAAGATTTTGCCAGACGGGTGCTCGACGAACAGCCTCAAGGCATTCATTGCCTTATCAATAATGCCTGCCTGATGCATGGAGGCATTCTGGAAGGATTTGACTATGAGGACTTTCTTTACATACAGCGTGTAGGAGTAGCCGCTCCCTATATGCTGGCCAAACTCTTCAAGGATCATTTCTGCGGCCTGGGATCCATCGTCAACATTTCCTCTACCCGGGCATTCCAGTCACAGCCCAATACGGAAAGCTATACGGCTGCCAAAGGGGGCATCACTGCGCTGACCCATGCGCTCGCTGTAAGCCTGCAGGGTGTAGCCCGAGTCAATTCCATTGCTCCCGGCTGGATCGATACAGGTGCCTATCATGATGACAACAATTATGTACCAGACTATACGGAAGGAGACATTGCCCAGCATCCTTCACTCCGGGTAGGAGAACCGGCAGACATCGTACGGACAATCGATTTTCTTTGTGACGAACGGAACACCTTCATCAACGGAGAAAATATTACGGTCGACGGAGGCATGAGCAAGCTTATGGTGTATCACAACGACTGCGGATGGACATACCGTCCTTAATTTCAAGGCCGGGCTTTCACTGCTTCCGAAGTTCCTCCTTCCGCATCCGGAACTTCAGAGGTGAAAGTCCGGTCTGACGAATAAAGAACTTCCCGAAAACCGACTGATCAGAGAAACCCAGCTGATTACTGATCTCCTGCACATCCAGATCCGTACACTCCAGCATTCTCCGGGCGTCTGCCCCCAGTAATTCCGAGAGATGAAAGCGGACGGTATGTCCTGTAATGTTCTTTACGATACGCGACAAATACGTGGTAGAGATATTCAGACAGCCGGCATAGAATCCGATATCGTGATGCTGACGGTAATGTTGCACAAGCAGTTTCTTGAACTGACGGAAAATTTCACTGGAACGCTTCACATAAACGGACGATTCCAGATTCTCCCGGCACAGGGCATCGGCCATCTGCAAGAGGACAAAGCTGCACAGGTGACGGATGATGCCATCCCGATAAAGGGAAAGATCCTCCAGCTGACGGGAAAACAAAGACAATGTCTGCGACAGGTATTCCATCCGCGACTGTTCAAGAACAAAGACCGGCAGACGGAAGTTACCCAGCAGTCTGGCCACCTGATTATACAGAGCCTGTCCGTCAGGCAGACTGTCAAAATAATCAGGAACCACATAAAGCACCTGCATGCGGAAGCCGGAACTTAATTGCCCAAGCACACTCTCGGTACTGGGAGTCAGTACAACCAGATTCCCTGTTCCTATCTCATAATGCCGATAGACATCATCCAGACAGGCTGTTCCGTTTGTGACGAGCAGAAAGAAAAAACCTTTTCTGATCTGCATCGGTCCATAAACCGAAAAAGAATCGTCTACAACACAACTACACGTATGCCCGGCACAGATTCCCCGCGTCCGGATCATCTCAAGCAAAGAAGTCTCCATCATCATCGAATTTTCACAAACAAAAATAGGCTTTGTTTCGTTTTCGACCAAAATTAGTTGTGCTTTTCTATACGACAAACAACAAATAAGCTGAACTTTGCGGCGTTTTCAGAAACTATAATATAAGCTGATATGAGTAAGATACTTCTCCGGCGCTACCTGTTGTTCTGCGTCTCCCTGTTTGTCAATGCACTCAGCATTGCGTTTATCACCAAAGCGGCCCTGGGAACTTCTCCCATCACAAGTGTCACGTATGTACTGAGCATGTTCACGCCGTTCACCATCGGCCAGTGGACCATCATGCTGAACCTCCTCTTTGTAATAGTGGAACCTTTCCTGATGACACGCAAGGATCTGAAGTCCGATCTGCGCATGTACCTGCTTCAGATCCCGATCTCCTTCTGCTTCGGTATGTTTATTGACCTGTGCATGCACTGTATTCTTTATTGGCTGAATCCCACCGAATATCTTCACATGATTGTCGCCCTGCTGATCGGCTGTGTCATTCTGGCCGTAGGCATTGCACTGGAGGTAAAAGCCAATGCAGCCATGATGGCCGGAGAATATTTTGTCAAGGTCATAACGAAACGCTTCCACGGAGAGTTCGGATATGTCAAGCTGGGCTTCGATGTCACACTGGTTGCCATCGCCTGCCTGCTGTCCCTGATTTTCATGTCGGGCATTTATGGTGTACGCGAAGGTACCGTCGTGGCTGCACTGATTGTCGGACCGATCGTTCATTTTGTCAGCCCGTATTACAATTTTCTGGACAAATGGATCACCGATCCTTCTCTCCGGCAAGACATCGCCCTGCAACAAAACCAGCATACCATCATCACCATTGCCCGCGAATACGGCAGTGGAGGCCATCTGCTCGGCGAAATGCTTTCCAAAGAACTGGGGATCAAACTTTACGACAAGGAGTTTATCCGCATGGCAGCCCAGCGCAGCGGTATGGACGAACAGTACATCGTCCGGAACGAACAGTCCATTCCCTCCTTCTGGCTGAAGTGTATCCTCTCCAAGAACAGTGAACAGCCGCTGGAATCCAGCCTTTCTTCAGACGATGTCCTGTTCGTATCCGAAAGCAAGATTATTCAGGAACTGGCAGCCCGGGAATCCTGCATCATTGTCGGACGGTGCGCTGATTTCATTCTGAAAGATTATCCCAGGGCAGTGAAAGTGTTCTGTTATTCCGATCTGCAGCACGCTCTGACCCGCTGCGTACAGGAATATGGAATTCCCCGGCAAAATGCAGAAACGGAAATCCGCCGGATCAACCGCATCCATCATTATGAGTACTACACGGGAAGGAAATGGGGTGAGCCTCACCACTACAATCTGATGCTCAATACGGGAACCATCGGTCTTCAGACAGTCTGCCAGTTGATCAAAGGAGTGTATCAGCAATACTCTCTGCAACCTGCCTCGAAATAAGCCGCGGGCTTTTTTTAAAACGTTTTTTGAGGTATCAGTTACTTCAATATCACAACTACCGGGTTATCTTCTTCGCTGGCACTTTCATTATATTCCGTTGCAGGAATAAGGCCAAGGAAAGTCCCGTCTTCAGTTGCAGTCTGCAACTTATTGATGCAGATATTCTTATTGTTATCAAGAATAGACTCCGTATCCGAAATCTTCACTTCATGAGTTTGCTTGTCAAATACGCCATAAAAGGTTTTGGTTTTTCCTATATTGTAATAATTTGTTTGAAAAACGAAATAGAGACATTTCTTGCCTTCCAGCACGTAGTCTATCGAAATACGGTTTTCACAGCCATCCACATCAAAACGCTTTTCATAAGGACAATGCCAGCTGCCTAAGTCGAAAATCAATCTGGACTCCAGCTTGTTTTCGGACGCCACATAAATCGTATCATTAAATCTTTCTTTTAAATAAGTATTCCCTTCAAATTTCCATATCACCGGATCTTCTTTATAGTGGAAAAATAACCCGTCATTTTTTAATTGACGAATAATACAGGATGGACATGTTGGCACATTTCCATATCCATTGTAAATAATAGGAATGCCCTGATAATCATTTTGTATGGCTTTTTCTTCTGAATAACCGGATATTGTTTCGCTTATCTGTCCAGTTTTCAAATCATAAACTGAGATTTTACTTGTCTCTGTTGGAAAATAGAAGTAGAGTTTTCCTCCTGATGAAATCTGTGAGGCCAATTGAAGAATAATTTCATCGGGTATCGTTAAGTTCTCTATGAAATCACCGTTGGAATCAAAGCAAAGAATTTTTTGTCCCGAAGACTTAATCATAATCCTTTCTGCCTTTTCATCCACCCAGAATACGGGCATATCACTTATCAGATTATATTCACCTTTACCTTGCCCTATCAATCCTACTGTGGATATAAACTTACCTGTCTGGGCATCAAACATTTTCAAAGGTTGACCTTGAGAGGATACCAGGATTTTATCTTTCAGCAATCTCACATAAGGACGGTCACCGATTAATGAACTATCCGTTGTTTCCAACGGAACGTAACTAACCTCCTTACTTTGTATATCTTGCAAACATAATTGATTCAGATGCTGCATATGGGTTGCAACGTTTATCACACCATCTTTTTCAATAGTCTTATTACCTGAGCAGGCTGCCGCAAGGGAAGTTAAACCCATCAATAACAGGATATTAAATATTTTCATAATACACGAGTCAATACTTCAGTAATTTTTTACCGACAAATTAAAATTAAACAATAGAATCAATATTAGACGGTTCAAAATTATATTAAAAAGTTCATTGAAATACTGTCAAGAATGAATTGACAAACATTTCAATGAACTCATTTTATTTACAGCCAGAGCCGTTTAGACTTAGCCGGTTATTAACGAACTTCTGTTCTGATACTACTAATTCATTTAAAAAATATCAGAAAGTATCAATCTTATAATTGATTTAGTTCAAGATCTTAATTTCCGAACCTGTCGCAAAATCATCACCGTTCTGTGAACTTAGAGCCGTGAAACGTACATAACGTGCCTTTACAGGTTTGGTAAACATGACACGTTTCTCCTCCTGATTATTTTCAAATGAACCCTTAACGATGATTTCTCCCCAGTTCTTACCATCATTACTTACCTGTAACTGATAATCCTTGATGTTTCCGTTACTGCTGTTCTGACGTGGCAAATAAGTAAATCCTTTGATTGTTTTTACCTCCGCACAATCAAAATCTATCCAATGCGGATATTTCGCCACCGTAACAGAATATACAGTATGCCAATATGTATTGGGGTCACCATCAACCAAATGGCTGGCATCACCTTCTCCTTTCTCCGCACTGCTTGCATAAATAACCTCAACCGGTATACTTTCAATCTTATTAAACTCAAACGTAACTCTCAGTTGTTCATTATCCTTATACCAGGCTGTAACCTTTCCGCCTTCACGCAGATCAAATGGTTCCTTGTAATCGAAAACCTTCTTTGAATCATTTATACTATAACATATCACTGCATTCTTTCTGGCTGTTGTTATATTCAGCATACCGGCACGGTCCCGTGACATACCCAAAGGCATTTCACCGGCAGCCGAAACCTTTGCCCTCTGAGTCAAATCATTTCCAGCCGGACGAATGATGAAACCCATCATATGATTGCCCGCTTTGATCCGATCTTCTTCCAAAGGAGCATCCTGTCCACAACTGCTTCCGCCTAATCCCATCATCTTCAGGTCAAGATGCAGATAGTTACCGTCTGATTCAGGAAGTTGATAAGGATGGGGAGCTTCCACCATTTGCATGGCAGACCATGGCAATGCAGAAGCCGAAAGAGGTGAAGCAGCCGAAATAAACAATGCTCCTTGCCCTTCTGAATCCGTCAAAGCACACCAGCGTACCCCTTCACGATTCCCCATGGACTGTGGTTTGGGGAAGTTTACAAACTGCTCTTTCACCGTACTGTTATACAACTCTACAAAAGCACCGTTCATTCGGTCATTATAGTTGTTATGAGGGCCACGACCATAATACGTGTAACAGCCCAGATCTTCAGGAGTCTTCATCACATATCCCAACCGTGCCAGATCCAGACTTGGTTCATTCGATATGATATTTGCCTGCAGTTCTATGGAGCCGTCCGTGTAAACAGTCCAGATCTGATTGGTAGTAAATTTAAAATCATCCGGCCCGAAATCCCTGGACCTGGTAATCTCATATTTTCCGGAACTGATACCCAGATCACGGATCTTATAGCCACATGGAGACTGAGACTCAACAGTATAAGCAATAATTACTGAGCCATCCTTACGCGTATAAACTGATTGGTTCAAAACCTTATGATGCAAATTGTTCAATCCTTTTGCAAACCACTGCCCGTAAGCCCAGTTATCATTATCCGTCTGTGCACGGAATGCATCAAGCTTAGGACCATTACCGTCTGTGAATATCATCTTATTGCCATACTGCAAGCTATGGATTGTGCCTGTCATATTATTAAACACAACAGTAAAATCATCACCTTTGACAATATATTCGTCTTTTGATCTGTCCAGACTTATCCGACCACCTCCAGACACTTCAGCAATACTTGCAAAAGTTTCAGCTGATTTCACCGGCAACTGTTCTTCCATCTGTACAAATCCCTTTCTGGCCCATGGCATATCCTCGGCCAGCAAGAACTGTACCTTGACAAAATATTCACTCTGAGCATCCAGACTACTGAAGTCATATGGTATTGTATAGCTAACCCTTTCACGAGGCCCTGCCACACTGCGAGGCCCTTTAAATACATTGCTTTCCTGGACCTTCTTTCCGTCTTTCCATAAAGACCATACCATATCATAACCAGACATCGGTTCAAAATAATTTTTGTTGAACACTTCAATCTGTCCCTTCTTCATGTCAATCGCCTTTACTCCAACATTCTGGTAAACCTTTTTAACCTCAAAGTATTCAGGCTTAGGCTTGTGACCGGGAAACAAAATACCATTCATACAAAACATTCCGTCGTTGGGCTTTTCTCCGAAATCGCCTCCGTATGCCAGATATTTCTCGCCGGTTATCTTATCATAATTATAAAGGGACTGATCAACCCAATCCCAGATAGCGCCCCCACAGAAGAAATTAGTAGACTCAATAGCCTCCCAGTAATCTTCCAGGTTTCCACCGGCATTACCCATAGAATGAGCATATTCTGATATATGGAACGGATATTTGATATTAAAAGTTCCTTTGACAGCCTCACGGGTCCAGGGTATAGGCGGATATTGATTAGATCCCATATCTACAATGTCATTGTTGCGCTCATACTGTACAGGACGACTGACATCGTATGCCTTAATCGCATTATATGCAGCCACGAAATTCTTGCCCGGACCGGCCTCGTTTCCTAATGACCATATTACGATAGAAGGATGATTTACATGTGCATGAACCAGTTCCATAACCCGGGCAACATGAGCATCTTCAAATTCCGGCACATGTGACAGGGATTCTTTTCCATAATAATATTCATGACTTTCCAGATTGGCTTCGTCCTCCAGATAGATACCATATTTATCGCACAAATAATACCAGTAAGGATCGCATGAATAATGAGAGTTACGGACATGGTTAATATTTCCGCGCTTCATAATCATGATTTCCTCTTCCATCTGTTCATGTGTAATGCTGTTACCACTGTTCGGATTGATTTCCTGACGGTTTACTCCTTTCAGCTTCACAGGCTTGTTGTTCACATAGAAATAACGCCCTTTCAGACCGAACTCATCGTCCTTAGCTTCCGTATCGCGTATCTCCACCTTGCAAATGCCAAAATAAGAAGATACAATATCGATGGTCTTACCTTTTTTATCTTTCAGTTCAGCAACCAAGGTATAGCGGTTAGGCTCTTCTGCCGACCACAATCTGGCTCCTGCAATTTCAAATCTGGTTGATACATTCCGACTGGCGTCCTTATCTAAGACAAAGGTTTCAGAAACAACAGGTTTTCCCACCTGCCCTACAATCTCATCAGAATATAATTTGTTCTGATATACACTATAAGTCAAGGAATAACCTTTAACTGCTTTAGCCCCCAGGTTGCACAACATGGCATTTACCTCTACGGAAGCACCGCCGGCAGTCAGATCGGTATTGATCTTCATGTCACGTAATTCCACCTTCGATGTAGAAGTCAGATACGTATCACGAAAGATTCCCGGTAGCCGGTACATGTCCTGAGCTTCCAGAAATGATCCGTCGGAATTACGATAAACCTCTACGGCTACCATATTTTCACCCTTGACAAGATAATCACTGATATTAAAAGATGCCGTATTTCTTGAATTCTTTGAGAATCCTACATATTTTCCATTAATCCATAAATAGAAAAATGAATTGACACCATCGAAATTAATATATACCTCACGCTCCCTCCAGTCCTCAGGTATGCGGAAAGTCCTGCGATACGAACCGACTTCGTTACGGTATTTATATGTTGTCCAGTCTTTGTTCGGCTCACGCATCACTCCTCCTTTCCAGTCACCAACTACCTTTGTATGCTTAAAGATGACAGGCTGGTTACAATATATCGGCACTCCATATTTTAAGGAACCATCTTTCTGTATACCGACAACATTCCAACATGAAGGAACAGTAATATCATCCCAGGCAGCAACATCGAACTGAGTTTCATAAAAGGCCTTCGGACGTTCATCCGGATTAGGAGCCCAATGAAATTTCCATGTTCCATTCAGACTCTGCCAGTAAGAACTGGCTTCCGGCTGTACTCTCCTGGCACTTTCCACATCAGCAAAAGAAAAGAAATAAGCACGCGGCTGTTCTTTGTTTAATGACAGTTTTTCCGGTGCCTCCCATTCTGTTCCTTTCGGCTCTGCCTCAGTTCCATAAAGAAAGCCACCTAATGGCTGCTGGGCAAAAGCACCCATTGTCAAGCAGCAAAAAAATAAATTTAAGGTAATTCTTTTCATTTAGTTTTCTTTTTTCTATTTAAGGTAATACAATATGATAAGCAGACTATTAAAGATAATTTCTGCAAAAGTATATGAAAGAATTTTACCCCCCCCCATTTTCACAATTATTAACATCTCTGCTTCATATAATCATCTAGCTGGTCATCAAGCCACATGTAAGTTATCCACCCCTTCCCATATATACAAGTTCTCCTGTTCCTCTCTTTGATTCTACATCAGTCACCAAACAAAAGGAACAGGAGAACAGGCAAGTATTTCTGTCTTTATTTATCAAACTTTTTCTTTACAATAAACCACCATAAGAACCGGATTACTGTCCTCCGTCAGTTCCATCAGCTGGGGATGCTTAAGGATTGAAGGATTCTCCTCTGCCATTTCAACAATCTTCTCTGCCGGTAATAGAGACAACAAGATATTGGAGCCTACGACGTTTTGCGGATAGAAAGGAATGCTGGCATTACCGCACATATCATTTAAGATAGCACCGTCACGCACCTCAAAGCTTTCCTTTTTATGTTTGTCATAAACCAACAAATGCATATCATCAATAGCCGAACTCTTCAACTGCCAATAACAGTACGGCATGAAAACCCAGGCATCAGTTTCCAGTGCCTGGGTGCGTATGTAAGAGGATGAAGTCGATTCAAAGGCTTTCCTGTCCGCCCCTATAACTTCCGGCCTGTGTTCAACGGGCATGGAATATCTGCCCAGATCAAAGACATACCGTGGCTTCAGCGAATCAGGAGTAACAACAAACAAGGTGTCATTGTAATATTCCTTATAACATACCATATCCTTATAACGGAACATATAACGGTCGTCATCAAAATGTACCAGGGAAACATAATCTGTTTTAGTGTCAAACAGGTCACTCCGTGAAAAGGCTCTGATTGTATCCCCTTCTGCACCGGCCACCAATATTCTGTCTTTTTCCTTTCCGCTAAGATTATATTGAAAGCATGCCGAAACACTGTCATTAAGCATGGCAAATGCCCATGAAGAAAAGGATGGAGTTTTCCGGGTATATAAGTATGATCCTGTTTCCATATCATATACATTAATATTCTTACCCGGTGACAATACATATACATGTCCCAAAGTCTCGTCAATATCAATGCACACTGCAGAAGTATACTGACCCGGGCCGTTTCCGCGTGAACCTATTGTCCGAACAAATTTTCCTTCATCGGTAAACTGATAAACATCCTTATACGAATACAAGAACCAATACCGGGAACTTTTCAATATTCCACCTTTTTGAATACGGTTCATAAGGGAAGCATCCGTCGTTTCCAGCGGAATAAAACGTACTGAGTCTGCTATTTCACTGAGTTTTAAATCCCGTTCCGAACCGACAGCCTGCTCAAAAGGAATATGAACAGGATATCCGGTTAAATCAGATACGTCTTGAGCCTGTTCTTTTTTATTTCCACAAGACAAGAAGAACAGAGAAGATATACAGATAAAGAAACAGGATTGCAAATTCTTTTTCATATTGACACAGTTTGATAAAACCTTCAGTTCGTAAACGAGAAGTTCAAGATCAATCAGTTTTTAAGTTTGGCAAACAATACAATATTATTGTCATTCTCATCAATGTCGTCATGCAATGACTGGATACGCGATCTGACTTCATCGGAAAGTTCCTTGTCTTCCAGGGCTTTCTCCAGCCGATCTTTCAAAGTAAGCGGTTCCATGTTCGCTACATGATACCCATTCGAGAAACTGATCCAAGGTGCTGGTATATTCAGATAATCATTTCTCAATCGCATGAAGTTACCCTTCAAGGTTTCTTTATCTACGATATAACATACAGGTTCAGAACTTGTCCAGCTAGTTTTAGACACTTGTACCGGGAAAGAAGCATCTCCGATAAAATGATGCGGCAATTCATAAAATCCGTGCCAGGGTATTGGATCCTGATTGAATCTTACGGTAAATTTAGGCTCAAGCTGATTCTTCTCATAATTATAGTGATACAAAGAATCCGGTCTGGTATCGGGCATGATAACGCAGAGCATCACATCATAATCCGAGGTATTTCTGGCATCATAGACTTCGTTACTGTAATCCCTGGGTACGGTAAGATGGCGTGGAGCGACTGACTGTATTCTCTTTCCATGCATATCCTGCACCCAAACCACTTCATTGATTATACTTTCGAAAGGCAAAGCAGTAACAGTCACTGTGGAATCGGATGTATTGACTCTGAACTTTCCTTTACCCACACGTACACCAAGCGGGATGTTCGGTTGGGGATTTCCCTTCAGGTCGAATACCAGAATTCTGTCGGATTGCCACGGAAGAATATAGATGCGGTTATGCTTCTCGTCAAGCTGCTCTGCGTAAGTATTCATGTATTCATCAGGCCCCTGTCCGTAAGAACCTATGGAACAAACAAACTCTCCGTTACGCTTAAACAGTTTATAAGGAACCTGCTTGTTGTTGCTCACCAATATATAGTTGTCGGACACAGTGGTTCTCACCCATCCTCCCACCAGAGCCTCATCCCGGTTATCAAGCTTTACGACCTGAAGTTCTTCGGTCAGCAGGCTCAACGGGACATCAACCGTATCATTAGCCTTTGAAAGATCACAGGCGATTAAGTCACCGGTCGGGAGCTGGACGCGTTCGGCTATAACCGGCATATCAGTCATTACGTTCTTTGTGTCAGAACAGGAAACCATACCGACTGCCGTCAGTGCAACGGCAAGTGCCTGCCATGAAAAGGAAACTTTTGTTCTCATAATCCTATTATTTTAGTTTGTCATTAATAAGGTTAGCATTATATTTTTTGACTTTTGCTTTCTTCAACAGCACAAAGTTAGATACTCCCCTTCAATTATTCCCTAAAACATATTGGACATTTCCCCGTTACAGACAAACCTTGTTTTTATTGATTATCAAAAAGATACAGAGGAGCCATTATCCCTGTATGATGGACATCTGCTAAAAAGAACGTAAAAAATCATCCAGACTGAGCTGTTCATCTGTCACATTCATCTTCTCGGTCTTGATACGGAATTTGCGTTTGGATATTGCAGCTTTACTTACACAGTAAATGTCAGAAAGGTCTTTCATATTGACATTTAATTTAACCAGACAGCAGAAACGGAGATCCTTCTCCGTCATCAACGGATAGGCCTCAGCCAACCTTTTTGTAAAACCGTCGAAAGCTTCATTGACGGTCTGCTGGATTTCTCCCCACTCCTCTTCGCTGAGCGTGATACGTGCAGAAGGATCCTTCTCACTTTTCTGCGCTAAGGAAGGCAGTTTCCCATAGACCGACAGTTTTCGGAACAGCGCCGCACGCAAATCGGCCACCTTAACCTGTTGCTGTGCTTCCTGCTCTCTCAGCGTAGTCAACTCCGTTTCTTTCTGAAGAAGTGCATTCTCATAGCGCAACTTACGGGTTTCCTCTTCGATCTGTTCATTCCGAAGCCGTTCGTCAGTCAGCATCCGGCGACGCTTCTCCCGCAAATAACCGATCATCAATCCGCCTGCAAGCAGGGAAGCCACCAGAAGACCACTCATCAGCCAGATCAATTGTTGCTGACGTTTCATCCTTACCAGATAAAGTTCATTTTCCACACGGACACGTCGGAACTCTTCAGCCGATTTCGTAAAATTCAGTCCCCTCCGGGCATCTTCCTCCTGATGACGCAACCGTTCACTTTGCCAATATAAGTTTTCTGGCAGTTGGAATTTCAGGAAACGGTCGAGCAGGATTTGGGATGCCATCCGGGATACATCAGTTGAAAGACTCTGCGATGCCAGCTGAAAATAATGGTAAGCTGAGTCCAGAGTCATTACAGACTCATACGACTTTCCCCGAAGGTACAACCGTACTGCCGCTCCATCCCGGTTGGGAATACGAAGATACCGGCTGGCCTGCAAGGCTTCTTTCCAGCGTTTCTCATTCTCCAGCCAGGACATCCGGAACATCACCACCTCGTGCCGGAGCCAGGAGTAATCCTCGTCCTCCGGTAAGGAAGCAAACAGATGCCTGTATTCCTCTTCTGCCTGTTCCTTATATCCGTTTTTCGACAACAGGGAAATGCGATAACAGGCTGTACGGACTTTAGATATCGTATCAAAGGCTAAGGCGATAGCCTGATCAGCCATCTGCAGGGCCAGTGAATCTTCCTTTTTCTGAATATAGGCTTCCCGTCTGAATGAATAAATCTGAACGAGAAGCGTATCCGACAAGGCCGGATATTCCTTCTGGAATGTATCTGACATCGACAACACTGAGTCAAACTGTTTTTTCCAAAGCGCAATCCGGACCTCCATCATCTTTAATGATTTCATCAGGCGCTGATTGTCTGCTTCCCGACAAGCCTCCTGACCAGCCTGTATCAGTGAATCCAGCAAAGCCGGTCTGCCTGTATTAAAGTTCAGCTGGGCTTTCAGATAGCAATAGCGGGCCCGCCCGGAAGCATCCATGCGTTCGGGATGTTCGATCTGCATCAGATAATAATCGCAGCTGTCCAGCGATATCCGGCTTGTCCGTTCGGCCTCTTCCAGCAAATATCCGGACGATGGAGAACAGGCTGACAACAGAATGATCAGGAAAAATATTAAAGGCGGGAACTTCATCGGGTTGTTTTTCATACAATCTCACTTTATAATAGCAGGGCAAAAATAAACATTCTTTTTAATTCACCATGAAGATACGGGAACGAAATTCCTCCTTACTTCCCTGAGAAAGTCCCATCTTCCTGCAAATCCGATAGACAGTCCGTTCTACGGAACGGGACTGTACTCCCAGCAACAAGGCCATCTCATCAAACCCAAGTCCCAGCCGGCACAAATAACAGATGTCCTTTTCGCCATTGGTCAGTGAGGGATAACGGATTGCCAGGCGTTCGGCCCAGCAATCAAGGGAAAGGTTCATCCAGTACTCCAGAGCCGAACGGTCCGAAGAAGGATGATATGCCGGTGTCTTTCGGGATACTACCTGCAAATAAACCTGAGCCGCTTCAATTGCTTCCACGGAGAGCGAAATATGTTTTGAACGGAAAGTCGTTTCCAACTGACGGATGCGTATCTCTTTACTTTTCTTTTCAGCCTCAAGTTCCATCAGCTTCTCCTGAAACGTACGGGCTTCCCCCTGATTATCGTCAATCTGCTCCTGCAGGGAGTCTATCTGCTGTTGCAGGCAGGCTACTTCATGCCTGGAACGCTTCAGCAGTTCCATTCGCTGTTTCCGGAAGAAAGACCAGCCGAGAAAGACAAGTAATGCCAGTGAAGACAAAACAGCAACCGTCAGCAGAACTGTCAGTGCCCAACGATTCCGGAAAGCATCATTCTGCCGTTCCAAAGCCGAACAGTCATACCGTTTCTCTATCTCCAGCAGATCAGCACGGGTATCCGATGTGACCGTCAGTTCCATTGCTTCTGCATAATGCTGCATCTGGAGAAGTGCCTCTGCCGTTTTTCCTTCCGCCTGCAAAGTCTCTGCCATTTTCCGGAAAGCTTTGGCCCGCATGAAAGGGAACGAACTTTTTGCAACCTCCCGAAGAAGGCTGTCTGCCCTTACACGGTTTTTCGTCTGAAGACAAACCTCTGCCAAAGTCAGTTCATAAGGATGCCGGTCTTCCTTCGTAACAGTCCGGTCCATTGCCAGAAGCAAGAAATCGGTTGCTTCCGGCCAACGATAGTCATCCATGGCTTTCAGGGCCGACCGATAATAAATCTTTTCCTGAGATGCAAAGTCCATCCGTTCAATCACATCCGACAATGTTTCATACATCAGGCGCTTTTCTTCCCGATAGGCATCAGAACCTTTCACCTGCATCGAAGGAGGAATCAGAATCCAGTCTGCCTTTACTTCATTCCAGGCCTGAAGAGAAAGCTTCAGGTCCAATGCCTTTCTGAAATAACCGATAGCCGATTCATAACCGGAATGGCGGGCCATCAGGTTTCCCAATGCCGTATAAATCAGAAAACGCGTACGCCGGTCATCACCGGACGCCGAAGCTTCCTCTGCCTGCTTGTAGTTTAACAAAGCTTCCTCTTCCTTCCCCTGGTTCTCATAGACATACCCTTTATAAAAACAGGCCAGTGCCTTATCATCCGCCGATCCATACACCTTATTGTATATACAGGCTGCCTCTACCAGCGAATCCGGTGGCAAGGTTCTCCCACTGCGACAGGTGGCCTGCACCGTCAATAAGGCGTATCGGGCATAATCTTCCGGAGAAAGCTTTTCGGGAAAAGCGATGGAACGCAGCACCTGACAGGCAGAATCCGGATCCGACCAGACATAATATTTCCCCCAGGCCAGTTGCGGTACGGACTGCTCTTTGTGACATGAAACGAAGAAACAGGCAGACGCCACCAGCCAGAGGGAAACAGATATAAGAATTTTCATTCAAGCTATTTTTCAATTACCTTCACAAAAATACGTTCTTCCTTTGAAATATACGAATCCGGTCAGCGGAATGTATAGATAATAACCACCGGATTCTGATCCGGACCAGTCTGTAAAGCCTCCGGAGCATGTTGCAGATATCCCTGTTCCCTCAACTCTTCCAGTAAGGTTGTATTCACGACCTGCACACGTACCTGATCACCATATACATAACAGGGCCAGAAAGGAATTCCTCCGTCCACATCATTGTCCAGTCCGGCAATATTTCCGTCACCGAGTCCATACGACATCTCCTGAAAAGTTTCATTGACAGGTGTAGAACTGAGCTTCCGGCTCTCTTTGTCCAGACGAAGAATATAGAAGCGTCCATCTTCTCCTCTCATGATCCGGAAAAAGAAACAGCGGTCTGTTTCCAGAAATCCATACAGATCCAGAGCTCCAGCCAGAGATGCTCCTCCGGTTTGCATGTAATTGATGTCTGCAATCTGCTCATAATATTCTTTCCCGTTCCGGCGATCCAGCACAACAGCCGGCGAGATTCTTCCGGAAGTAACCCGGAACAAAGTATCATTGCAGGGAGTATAGGCTACTACGGAAGCTGAATAAGGCATAAACTGAATTTCCTGCATATAGCGTACCTCCTGACCGAGAGACGGAGAAAAAGGATCTTTCCAGGCAGATATTTCCTGCTTCTCATTGGCAAGAGCCACGAGCCAGGGCGACTGTGCGAAAGGAGTAACCGGCGCGCCTCCCAGAACAACATGTTCCCGATCCAGAAAGAAACGGTATCCGACTGCCTGTGAAACCAGCGTATCCCGCCGCAAAAAGGTTCCGTCGTAGCTATATACCCAAGCCGGAAGCTGACGGGCATTCAGATAGACTTCACGCCGGGAAGAATCGAGTGTCATGCTTTCAATGGCATATGGAGCATATTCCCCCGGCCCGTTTCCGGCTCTGCCCAGCTGGCGTACAAACTTCCCCTCACGGGTAAACTGAAAGATTTGCTGGGTCTTTCCGTTCTCTACAAAAATAAATTCATCATCCATAACCAGATTGCTTACATTACTGATCAGGCAGGAATCCGTTGTTTCAAGAGGAACATAAGAAACAGACGCCACATCTTCTTTTAAGGAAACCGGAGTTTCCGTACGGATTGCTTCGCGCACATCGGCTACCCACAGATGACGGGCCGATGGCTGATTCTGACACCCGGTCAATAACAGACCTGCTCCCAGCATAGCTGCATAAAAGTTTTTCTTCATGATATCTTTTATTTAAAGTTTAAGGCAAAGTTAGGGAGGAATCTGCAAAACGGGCAGACAAGGAATACAAACTTGAGCGACAGAATAACAGACTAAATACCAATGATTTAATCTTACAGAAAGATAATATGTGCGACAAACGGCAGTAAAATTCTGACGAGACTATATATCTGCCGGATCGTTATTCACCCAAAAAGGGCGATGAAATATCTTTCGAAACTTCATCGCCCTCTTATCTGATTTCAGGAATTCAGGTTCTTATTCTTCCTTCAGTTCCAGTTCCAGCAACACCGGCAAATGGTCACTGTATCCTCCATGATATTTCTTTCCCCAGTATGTACGCGACGGTGACTCGCCCCCATACCGGTCGTCTTCTTCGAGCAGGAAAGGAAATTTCAGGATCTGTGCATCTTCATATTTGGCACGGATACGTTCGTTACCTTCCAGCAGATAGCCGCTTACCATCATCTGATCGAGTGTTCCCCACTCTCCGCGATAACGATAAGTTCCGCCTTCCTTGCCGTCCATCAGATTATACAGGCGGGTCTTCTCTATCTGATCGCCCGGTCTGACGGCTCCGATTACTTCTGCAATGGAACGGTTGGAAGGATAATCGTTGAAGTCTCCCATTACGATCACATTGGGATGCTGACGCACTGCCATCACAGAATCTGCAGCCCGTCTCAGATAACCTGCCGTGAAAAGACGATAAGGTTCACTCTGCTTCTCGCCGCCTGAACGGGATGGCATGTGACAGACAAATACATCCAGCGTATCTCCGGTCACAATCCGTCCGGACACATGCAGAATGTCACGGGTAGGCCGGCGGTCAATCTCCTTGCTGGGAATGCCGATGGCATGGGTAGACAGATGACGAAACGTGGCAGGCTGATACAGCAATACCACGTCAATACCCCGTTCGTCCGGAGACTGGGTAATGGCAAAGTCATAGCCGGCATCACGCAAAGGAGAGTTCTTCACCAGATCCTGTACGCAGTGTTCGTTCTCCACTTCGCACAATCCCACCAGATCAGGAACCTGCTTGTCTCCCGCCGCCAGGATCACTTTGGCTATTTTAGCCAGCTTGTCATAATAGCGGGCCTTCGTCCATCCTCTTGGGCTGTCCGGCTGAAACTCATAATCGTTCTTCAGGGAGTCATGGCTGCAGTCAAACAGATTCTCCACATTATATTCCATCACCCGGAACTTGTCCTGAGCCTGGGAAGGGGCTAGCGCACAGAAAAGCGCCAACCCGCTTAAAAAAGTTTTCAGGCTGATCATGCGTTCTCCGGTATATGTGCCAGTACATCCAGCAGATGATTCCAGAATTTTTCTACGGTCGGTATCAGCATCCGTTCGTCAGGAGAATGCACACCGCGCAAGGTCGGTCCGAATGAAACCATATCCAGTGAAGGATACTTTTCAAGGAACAGACCGCATTCCAGTCCGGCATGAATAGCTTTCACCTTCGGCTCGGTACCGAACAGACGCTTGTAGCTTTCCACTGCCACATTCAGGATTTCGGAAGAAGGATTCGGTTTCCAGCCCGGATAACCGTCTCCGGTTTCCACGTCAGCTCCACCCAGAATGAAAGCTGAACGAACCATCTGTGACATATCTTTCCGTGAAGAAAGAATGGAACTGCGCTGACTGGTTACTACTACAATCTTTCCGTCACGCTGCTTGATGGAAGCCAGGTTGGAAGAAGTTTCCACCAGTCCCGGGATATCCTGACTCATGGCATACACTCCATTGTGTACCGCATAGATGGAATGGAGGAAACGCTTCATGGCTTCTTTGTCCATCACTTCCGCACAGGCTGTTTCCGATTCCAGCTCCATGGTCAGATTCGGTTCCGTAACAGCGTATTCGTTTTCCACTTCAGCCAGGAAAACATTCAGATCCACCCGTACAGATTCCTTATCCTTCATCGGCACAGCACAGACCGCATGTGCTTCACGGGGAATGGCATTATGCAGATTTCCTCCGTCAATCTCACACAAGTGAAGGTCATACCGATCCATCAGCTGCATCAGATAGCGGTTCAGCAGCTTGTTTGCATTAGCCCGGTTTTTATTGATATCATCTCCTGAATGTCCTCCGGTCAGACCTTTGACAGCTACACGGAAAAAGAAATATCCTTCCGGAGCCTTTACCATCGGACAGGGGAAAGTGGCAGTCGTACCTGCTCCACCGGCACATCCGATAAAGAGCTCGCCTTCATCTTCCGAATCCAGGTTGATCAGGATATCTCCGCTCATGAATCCCTCCTTCAAGGCAAAAGCACCGGTCAGTCCTGTCTCTTCATCCACAGTGAACAAACATTCCAGCGGTCCATGTACCATATCCTTGTCAGCCAGTACTGCCAGCTGAGTAGCTACACCGATACCATTGTCGGCTCCCAGTGTCGTACCTTTCGCCTTCAGCCATTCACCGTCTACATAAGTTTCTATCGGATCTTTTTCAAAATCATGTACTGTATCGCGATTCTTCTCACACACCATATCCATGTGTGACTGCAAAACTACTTTCTTCAGATTTTCCTTACCCGGGAAGGCAGCTTTTCTGATCAGAACATTTCCTGCCTCATCCATCTGATATTCCAGACCATGAGATACCGCAAAGTTTACCAGATAAGTTCTGATTTTTTCTTCCTTCTTGGAAGGACGGGGAACCTGACAAACCTCTTCAAAATAGTGAAACACCGATGCTGGTTTCAAATCCTTTTTTTCCATACAAATTCATTCGTTGAAGTAAATAATCCGTTCTTTATTTCGCAAAAATAAGTTAAATACAGGGTTTAAAGCTGTATAAATACTTTTTTCAAGGCCAAAGCCAACAGACATAGTGACAAAAACTATATATTTGCAGCACAAAATTAATAGAAATGCTCAAGATTATCCTTATAACAATGTTAATAGTTGCTATCTGCATAGCACTATTATCCGTGAAAATTCTTTTTAAGAAGAATGGCCGTTTCCCGAATACCCATGTCAGCGGAAGCAAAGCCATGCGCAAAAGAGGCATCGGATGCGTTCAGTCACAAGACCGGGAAGCACAGAAAGACAACCCGCACGCAATCCCCGAACGGAGAAGTCTGGCCGAAGAAACGAATAACTAACAAAAATGATACTTATTACATTGATTATGAAAAAAGCAAAAAACATCTTGAAAGGTCTGTTAGCACTGACTATCGTATTCCTGTTCACTCAGTGTACAGAAAATAAGAACACAACTCCCGCCCCGGCTGCTCCTGCTGCAGGAGGAAGTGTGGAAGGCATGAAAATCGCTTATGTGGAAATTGACTCATTACTGACTAAATACCGTTTCTGGAATGACTTGAACGAACTGATGATCCAGAAAGAAGAAAATATCCGTACGACCCTGAACGAAAAGGCAAAAGCTCTGGATGCAGCCATGAGAGACTTCCAGAGAAAATATGAAAACAACGGCTTTGTAAGTCAGGAAAGCGCACAGCAACAGCAGGCCCGCCTGATGAAACAGCAGCAGGAACTGCAACAGTTACAGGAAAAACTCAGCAAAGAACTGGCCGATGAAAACCAGAAGAACAGCCTGCAGCTGAGAGACTCCATCAATTCTTTCCTGAAAATCTACAACAAAACTAAGGGATACAGCCTGATCATCAGCAACAGCGGTTTCGATAACCTGTTGTATGCAGACAAAGCTTTCGATATCACTCAGGAAATTGTAGACGGTCTGAACGCACGCTACACTCCGAACCTGAAGAAATAATTTCCAATCCTTTTATATAGACAGACACAGATTTCATGGAGGACATTCTGCTTCCCGGAGATCTGTGTCTGATTGTTTAATCACTTAATCTCCCGAAAATGACACAAGGATACCCCACCCGTAATTTCGGACAACCCACCAAACGGTATTGTCAGACTCTCGATCTGAAAAATGATCCTGAACTCATCAGAACTTATCAGATATACCACAGTGAATCAGAAATGTGGCCGGAAATATTGGAAGGCTTCCACACCATCGGCATTCTGGAAATGGAACTTTACCAGCTGGAGGAACGACTCTTCATGATTGTGGAAACTCCTCTTGACTTTGACTGGGACACAGCCATGGAACGGCTGGCAACGCTTCCCCGGCAGGCTGAATGGGAAGCTTTCGTTTCGCGCTTCCAGAAATGTTCGCCCGAAGACACGTCGAATGAAAAATGGAAAATGATGACCCGCATTTTCCATTTTTATAAGTAAAAAATAACCTGAACAAAAATAACCTCCCAAATGTTATAACTAGAAAATAAGTAAAAACTATAACATTTGGGAGTTATGGAAACCTTTGATGAACTGATCTCTTCACCTGAGCCTGTGCTTGTGGACTTTCATGCAGAATGGTGCGCGCCTTGTCAGACAATGGTCAAGGTCTTGAAAAAGATTAAAGACCTGCAAGGAGAAGCTATGCACGTCATCAAGGTTGATATAGACAAGAATCCCTCCGTAGCCTCCCATTTTTTCATTCAGACTATACCCACACTGATTCTTTTTAAGAACGGAAAGCAGGTATGGCGGCAGAGCGGTGTAATCGATCCCGTCAATCTGAACAAGATTATCAATATGTTCAAATAACCTGCCCTTATTTTATCTTTTTCCGGTAATCATCTGCCAGAGCAATCACCCGCTTGACAAAGTTATAGGTTTCCGTCCCACGGAAATAACCGTTCTTACATACCGGATCCTGATAAAATTCCTCATTGCTTTTCAGAAGCATATAGTGTGCCACATGATGCTCCCAGACCGTGCTGCTCCGGCCATATTTCTCTGACAAAGCCATCGCATCAGTCACGTGACCGACTCCCGCATTATAGGCAGCCAGAACAAACTTCACCTGCTCGTCCTTGTCTTTTACCTTTCCGAAAGACTGCTGCAAGGCCGCAATATACTTAACCGCAGCTTTGACACTTTCTTCAGGATCCTGTTCTTTTCCGGCCGGAACTCCGAAAGAACGGGCCGTAGCCGGCATCAGCTGCATCAGTCCTTTTGCTCCGGCCCACGACACAGCTTTCGGATCAAAGTTTGATTCCACGTAAGCCAACGACGCAAGCAGACGCCAGTCCCATCCGATTTCTTTGGCATAAGTCCGGAAAAGCTGATCGAAATGTGAAATGCGTCCATCCTTTAAAGACAGAATCGTGCCATGCGGCACATGCTTGTCAAGTTCAAAATATCGTTTGGCACTGGCCTTAAATTCCGGCGAGTTGATATTCTCCTTGTGCCATTTGTCCGCAGCCTGTGCCAGCAGGGGTGAAGACTTCCGGACAGCCCATGAAGCACGCTGGTCGAAACTGATGGCCAGCCCTATATTCAGGTTCGGGTAATAGGTACGGTTGATCTTCGCGAGTTCATCCGTAGAAACGGTATAGTCAATCTTGCCTTCTGCCACCCAGGAAATCAGTTCTTCCGCCGAAATACTGTCAGTAGCGATCGTATGGATCTGTATGCCTCCTCCCAGTTCTTTGTCCAGGTTGATCAGACGTTCCTGATACTTTCCGGGCTGTACATATACCTCCTTGCCCACCAGCTGGGTGACATTCTTCAAGGCATCCTTCCCTTTCCGCTGCACCACCACCTGATGAGTGATATTGGCCTCGCCGCAATAAATCACACTGTCTTTCAAGGCATTCGTCACCGGCAGATTATAGGCGATCAGGTCTCCTTCGCCATTCAGAAGCTGACGGACCAGTTCTTCCGTGTTTTTCACGACCTTCAATTTCAGCTTGACGCCCAATGAAGCCGCGAACTGCTGAGCCAGTTCATACTGGAATCCCATCGGTTCACCCCGATAATTGAAATAGGAAGTGGAACCGTTGACCGTCAGTACCACCAGCTCTCCCCGGTCAATGATTTGCGGCAAATCATTCTCCTCACCCGTTTCTTCCGAATGATTCGAACCGGAATGGCAGGCCAGCAGACAGCCTATCAGCAGACACAGACAACATAACCTCCCCCACTTCATCGGCCGACGATCTTCTCAATATACATTTTCAGGATTTCAATGGCCTTCCGGTTGTGACCTCCCTGAGGAATGATCAGGTCGGCAATGCGTTTGGCAGGCTCTATAAATTCCAGGTGCATGGGCTTAAGCACCTTTACATAACGTTCCATCACCGCTTCGGCCGTCCGTCCGCGTTCCACGACATCCCGCTGAATCACCCGAATCAGGCGTTCGTCCGGATCAGCATCCACAAAAATACGCAAGTCCATCAGTTCACACAGTTTCCGGTCGCTCAAAGCCAGAATCCCTTCAATAATCACCACCTTGCGCGGCTCTACATGGACAGTTTCCGGCTGACGGGTACAGGTCAGGAAAGAATAAACCGGCTGTTCGATCGCCTCTCCGCGACGCAACATCTCGATGTGCTGCGAAAGCAGTTCCCAGTCGAATGCATTCGGATGGTCAAAGTTAATGTCCTGACGCTTTTCCACAGGGACATGGCTGCTGTCCTTATAGTATGAATCCAAAGGAAGGATTACCACTTCATCTTTCGACAGACTCTCTACAATCTTTCTCACTACAGTTGTTTTTCCGGAGCCTGTACCTCCTGCAATTCCGATGATAATCATAGCATATTTCAATTATTAATTATACATTTGCAATGTTATACAAAAATACGATAATTCATAAAAAAAACAACTATGGTCAAGCACATTGTTTTATTCAAATTGAAAGAAAGTCTCCCTCAGGAGGAAAAACTAGACATCATGAACCGTTTCAAAGCAGCCATCGAGGCCCTGCCCTCCAAGATAAGTGTCATCCGGAAGATCTTTGTCGGTCTTAACTGTAATGCCGATGAAAAGTGGGACATCTGCCTGGAAAGTGAATTCGACAGCCTGAAAGACGTCAGCTTCTATGCCCAGCACCCCGATCATCTGGCTGCAGCCGGAATCCTGAAAGAGGCCAAGGAAGACCGCGCATGTGTGGATTACGAAGTTTTTTCCTGAAAAATATTTGGATTTTTAATTTGTAGTCTCTACTTTTGTGGAAACTAAAAGAAAAAAGAACCATGATTTTTACAGCTACACATCATCACCACCATCATCATTACCTAACGAATGAACGGTAGGCTGACGACGTGTGTAGTTAACTGATACAAGAGGCTTGCTGTTATATATTGACGGTAAGCCTCTTTTTTTACATTTAAAATTTCATACTATGCTAAGAATCGCTGTACAATCCAAAGGTCGTCTGTTCGAAGACACAATGACTCTTCTCGCCGAAGCAGACATCAAGCTGTCCACTTCGAAACGTACGTTGCTCACCCAGTCCTCCAACTTTCCGGTAGAAGTGTTGTTCCTGCGTGACGACGATATCCCGCAATGCGTTGCCAGCGGAGTGGCCGATCTGGGAATCGTAGGTGAAAATGAATTCGTAGAACGGGCTGAAGAAGCCGACATCGCCTACCGCCTGGGATTCAGCAAATGCCGCCTCTCACTGGCCATTCCCAAAGAAACAGAATACAACGGACCGGAATGGTTCAACGGAAAGAAAATAGCTACGTCCTATCCGGGCATCCTGCAAAGCTATCTCGAAAAGAACCAGATCAAGGCAGATATCCACGTCATTACCGGATCGGTGGAAATTGCTCCGGGAATCGGACTGGCCGATGCAATCTTCGATATCGTAAGTTCCGGATCTACCCTCATCAGCAACAACCTGAAAGAAGTGGAAGTGGTGATGAAAAGCGAAGCCCTGCTCATTGCCAACAAGCAGCTCAGCGAAGAGAAGCAGGAAATCCTGAACGAACTGATCTTCCGCATACAGGCCGTACAGGCAGCTGAAGAAAAGAAATACGTGCTGATGAACGTACCGACCGACAAGATCGATGCCATTCTGGAAGTATTGCCCGGTATCAAAAGCCCGACCATCATGCCGCTGGCCACCGAAGGATGGAGCAGCATTCATACGGTGCTCGACCAGAAACGCTTCTGGGACATTATCGGAAAGCTGAAGGCCATCGGTGCACAAGGCATATTGGTTCTTCCCATCGAAAAAATGATTATCTGACATTTACCTTATTCCATACAACTATGAACATCATCCGATACCCCAATCCCGACGAATGGGATGCATTACTGAAACGTCCGACCTTAAATTCAGAAGACCTGAACGAGACGGTACGCGAAATTCTGAACCGCGTCCGCACGGAAGGCGACAAGGCCGTACGTGACTGCGAAGAACAGTTTGACAAAGTCCGTCTGGACAATCTTCAGGTAACGCCCGAAGAATTTGACGAGGCTGAAAAGCTGACCAGCATCGAACTGAAGGCAGCCATCCTGCTGGCTTTGAATAACATCAAGACTTTTCATTCTGCACAACGCTTTGAAACCAAAAAGGTAACGACACTGCCTGGAGTAACCTGCTGGCAGAAAGCCGTAGCCATTGAGAAGGTGGGACTCTATATACCGGGCGGCATGGCTCCCCTGTTTTCTACGGTACTGATGCTGGCTACACCGGCACAGATTGCCGGATGCAAGGAAATTATCCTTTGCACACCTCCCGACAGAGAAGGCAAAATTCATCCTGCCATTCTGTATGCAGCCAAGGTAGCGGGAGTAACCCGGGTATTCAAGATCGGAGGTGTACAGGCTATCGGTGCCATGGCTTACGGCACCACAACCGTTCCCAAAGTCTACAAGATTTTCGGACCGGGCAACCAGTATGTCACCGCCGCCAAGCAGCAGGTTTCACTCCGGGACGTGGCTATCGACATGCCGGCAGGACCGTCGGAAGTAGCCGTTCTGGCAGATGAAACGGCAAATCCCACTTTCGTTGCCGCCGACCTTCTTTCACAGGCAGAGCACGGAAGAGACAGCCAGTCCCTGCTGATCACAACTTCCGAAAGCCTGTTGGAACAAACGGCTCAGGAAGTGGAACGCCAGCTGCAGGCACTCCCGCGCAAGGAAATAGCTTCCTGTTCACTGGATCACAGCAAACTGATTCTGGTGAAGAACACGGAAGAAGCTCTGCAAATGGTGAACCGTTACGCTCCAGAACACCTGATCATCGAAACCAGAGACTACGCAGAACTCGCAGAAAAGGCAGTCAATGCAGGATCCGTATTTCTGGGTTCCTACTCTCCCGAAAGTGCAGGCGACTATGCATCAGGCACGAACCACACGCTTCCGACCAACGGTTATGCCCGCGCTTACAGCGGTGTAAGTCTGGACAGCTTTATCCGGAAGATCACTTTCCAGGAAGTAACTCAGGAAGGAATCCGTACCATCGGCCCGGCCATTGAGATCATGGCTGCCAATGAATACCTGGATGCGCACAAGAATGCGATTACCGTACGTTTAACAGACAAAAAATAAATCATGAAAGACTTGCAAGAACTGGTGCGTCCGAACATCCTCGCCCTGAAGCCATATTCATCTGCACGCGATGAATACAAAGGCATTGAGGCTTCCGTGTTTCTGGACGCCAACGAAAATCCTTATAACAATCCCAACAACCGTTATCCGGATCCGTTGCAGAATGAGCTGAAAGCCCTGATCGCACCGATTAAAGGAGTGCGTGAGGAACAGATCTTCCTGGGTAACGGAAGCGATGAAGGCATTGACCTGGTCTACCGCATCTTCTGCCGGCCGGGAACAGACAATGTGGTAGCCATCGACCCGACTTACGGCATGTATCAGGTTTGTGCCGACATCAACGATGTGGAATACCGTAAGGTAAAGCTTGACGAACATTTCCAGTTCAGGGCAGCAGACCTGCTGGCTGCAGCCGACGAGCAGACCAAACTGATGTTTCTCTGTTCGCCCAACAACCCGACCGGCAACGATCTGAGCCACGAGGAAATCCTGACACTGCTCCGGCAGTTCCAGGGAATTGTCATCGTCGACGAAGCCTATGCAGACTTTTCCGAGGCTCCGTCTTTCCTGTCCCGGCTGGACGAGTTTCCCAATCTGATCGTGCTTCAGACTTTTTCCAAAGCCTGGGGATGTGCAGCAATCCGACTGGGCATGGCCTTTGCCAGCCCCGAAATCATCGGACTGATGAACAAGATCAAATACCCCTACAACGTCAACCGCCTTACCCAGCAGGAAGCCATCCATATGCTGTACAAGCATCCGCAAGTGCTGCAATGGATCAAATCCCTGCAGGAAGAACGTACCCGCATGATGGAAGAATTCCGGAAACTGCCTTGCTGCCAGACCATCTTCCCTACGGATGCCAATTTCTTCCTGACGCGGGTAACGGACGCCAATGCCATCTATAATTACCTGGTTCATCAGGGAATCATCGTGCGCAACCGTACACACGTCAGCCTCTGTCACGACTGTCTGCGAATCACCATCGGAACGCGGCCGGAAAACAACACCCTGCTGGAAGCATTGAGAGAATATAAAGCCTAGAACAACGCCTATGAAAAAAGTCTTATTCATCGACCGCGACGGAACACTTGTCATCGAACCGCCCATAGACTATCAGCTGGATGCCTTCGAAAAACTGGAATTCTATCCGAAGGTGTTCCGCAATCTCTACTTCATCCGGCATAAACTGGACTTCGAGTTTGTCATGGTGACCAATCAGGATGGACTGGGGACTCCGTCTTTTCCCGAAACAGACTTCTGGCCCGTGCACAACCTGATCATGAAGAGTCTGGAAAACGAAGGCATTACTTTCGACCGGGTACTGATCGACCGGAGCTTCCCCGAGGACAACGCGCCGACCCGGAAACCGCGCACGGGCATGCTGACCGACTACCTCAACAATCCGGAATACGACCTGAGTGCCAGCTTTGTGATTGGCGACCGGGCAACCGACGTGGAACTGGCCCGGAACCTGGGCTGCAAGGCTATCCTCCTGCAGGACAACAAGGATCTGCTGAAGGAAAAGGATCTGGAGGATGTATGCGTGCTGGCCACCCGCGACTGGGACCGCGTGGCTGAATTCCTCTTTGCCGGAGAACGGATTGCGGAAGAACGCCGGACTACCAGGGAAACAGACATCTATATCCGCGTCAATCTGGACGGAAACGGAACCTGCGACATCCATACCGGACTGGGTTTCTTCGACCACATGCTCGAACAGATCGGCAAACACGGAGGCATGGATCTGACCATTCACACGAAAGGAGATCTGGAAGTGGACGAACACCACACCATCGAAGATACGGCCATCTGCCTGGGAAGCTGCCTCCGAAAGGCACTGGGTGACAAGCGGGGCATCGAACGATACGGCTTCTGCCTGCCCATGGACGACTGTCTCTGCCAGGTGGCACTCGATTTCGGAGGACGTGCATGGCTTGTCTGGGATGCTGAATTCAAACGGGAACGCATCGGAGACATGCCGACCGAAATGTTCCTTCATTTCTTCAAGTCGTTCAGCGACGCCGCAGCCATGAACCTGAATATCCAGGCGAGCGGCACTAACGAGCACCACAAGATTGAAGGCATCTTCAAGGCTCTGGCCCGAAGCATCCGGATGGCTGCCCGAAGGGATATCCACCATTACGAAATTCCTTCCAGCAAAGGCTGCATCTGACACAGCCTCCAACAGAAATGCCGGTTACGCATGTGAAAGAACCTGTGCGTAACCGGCATTTCTGTTTTCCTTTCATCACCCGGAAAACTTCTTCATTCAGAAAAAGCCGCCGGGCTTTTTAAAAAACGTTTCGGCATTTCAGGGAAAAGAATTCGGGCTTTTCATCAAAAGAATTCGACGTTTTTTCCGGCCGGAATCGTGCGGTCATTGAAGCCGAATCGAGCGGTCGTTGCAGCTCAATCGTGCGGTCGTTTTTTTGCATTGACCAGTCAATGCGAAGGTATCGTGCGGTCACTTCCCGTCCTTCATTCAGAAGAGGTCCAGCTCCCTGGCTATCCGGCACGCTTCGATGGAATTACTCACCCGAAGTTTCTTCAGAATCTCCTGCCGGTGCCGGCTGACTGTGTTCACACTGATGGAAAGCTGTTCGGCAATGGTCTTGCTCATCATTCCCTGATCAATCAGCCGGAGCACCTGCTTCTCCCTCTCGGTCAGGATACTTCCTGCATGGCATTTTTCCAGTCTTCTGACTTGTCCCGTCACCGCATGTACCACCACACAACTTTCCGGAAACTCCGTAAGCAACGGGTTATACAAGCACAGGGCAAGCCACAAGCCACGGTCTCAGGGAGCGGGTACATAAAACATCCGATGCAATGCGGGCTGATAATTGCCTGAAGCATCCCGCATTCTCAGACGGCTTGACAGATAATAATCCTTCCGGTTCTTCTCCGGAAGACGGCTGATCCAATGAAGAAAACGCAGCTCCTGCAAATACTTCTCATGCAAGTCGTCCGGATGGATCAGGCGGAGGATATTCTCTTCCCAGATGGAATCCACCTGCTCAGCAGAAACGCTGCCGGCCAGTCCCAGCGTCCGGGCAAAGCCGCCATAATAGATATAACTGAAGTCCGAACGCATATCGCTCAACACGGCAACAGCATTCTCCATCACCGCATACCCCCGCGCAATGCCTTTGTACATTTCGAGTTCTTCCTGATACGCGGCCTTTCCCCGAGGAATAAAATCCTGCTTCAACAACTTTCTGTTCAGTTTATCTACAATGTCCATACCGATAAAATGGTTATTAATAATCATTGCACGTCCTGCTTCAGGATGCTACCTTTGCAAAAGTAATCAAAAAAGAATCATAATTCAGACTAACCAACAAGCAAGATGAAAAAACTGTTAGCAGGTGCTGCCTTGCTGCTGTCCTTACAGACCGGCATGGCACAGTCACTGGAAAAAATGCAATGGTTCAACGAACCGGAACAATGGGAAATCAAAGACAAGACACTTTCCCTGTTCGTCACTCCGCAAAGCGACTACTGGCGTATCTCACATTATGGATTTACCGTAGACGACGCACCTTTTTACTATGCAACCTACGGAGGGGAATTCGAAGCGAAGGTAAAGATTACCGGAGACTATCAGGCCCGTTTCGACCAGGCCGGCATCATGATCCGTATCGACCACAAGAACTACATCAAGGCCGGTATTGAGTTTGTAGACGGGAAATATAACCTGAGCACCGTTGTCACCCACAATACATCAGACTGGAGTGTCACCACCCTGGAAAAAGCCGTTCCCTATATCTGGATCAAAGCGGTCAGACGGCTCAATGCGGTGGAAATCTTCTATTCATTCGATGACAAGAACTATACACTGATGCGGAATGCCTGGCTTCAGGACAACACACCTGTGCAGGTGGGACTGATGGCTGCCTGCCCGGACGGAAAAGGATTCAAGGCCACTTTCGAACATTTCAAGGTGAAACACCTGCCCGACCAGCGCAGACTGGAATGGCTGAGAAAAAACGCTGAATAGCGTATCGCAGTCTCCCGGCCGGAACTTACTCCATGACGTTCCTCTGCTTGTCGGAGGGACGCTTCATGGAACGGATCAAGGCTTTGGTGTCCTTGTCCACCCGAAAGGATTCCACAATCTTCTGTAATGTCTTGTTATAGGTAAAGGTGTCCAGCGAATTGTTTTTCAGATACTCCATGGTACGTTCCGGAAACTTGACGAAACATACGGACAGGGCCCAGGCTACTGCCATCTTTACATAATAGCCCTCGTGACGGATGGAATCATAACAGGCCAGAAGTTCCTCCAGATGGGCCTCATCGACAAAATAACTCATTGACATGACTACGCCGAAACGCACTTCATATTCTCCGTCCGCATTCATCCATTGTTTCAGATATTCCCACAGACGTCCGGCATGACGGTCCACAAAACGCTGTCCTCCCGCGAACTTGAATGTGTCGCACACAGACCAGCTGTTGATCATCCAGACAAAACAAGTCACCCGATGCAGATAGACTTCCACGTCTTCGTCGGGGCGGATGCATCCGAGCACCATCCCATAAAGCATACGTTCTTCCATATAGAACGTGTCCGACGTTTCCAGAAAACGTTCCCAGTCTGTCCGGGCAATACGGGCTACCAGCTTGCGAAGATCCGGGACACGTATGCCCAGCACATGCTCTACGCCGGGATTCAGGCTTTCGGTAAACGGCTTGTTTCCCTTTTCCGCCAGTTCCAGCAGATGCTCCTTGATGGTGAGATCATCCAACGTATAAGTTTCCATTTCGCTTCATCTTTAAAAATCTCCGCAAAAGTAATAACAATTCAGATACGGCATACCCGTGCCGGGACAAAATATCTGTCCGGCAGTCTGCCGTCCGGACGAAAGGTTCATCCCCGTCCGGACGAAAGACTTCCGGCTAGAACCGTCCGCCGCCGAGCGAACGGTAAAGCATCGCATGCAGCTGACAGTAGGCTATATTCAGTTCGATACGTTCCAGCTCGCAGTCCAGATAACGTTCATCGGCTGAAAGCACATCCAGATAACCGGCGAATCCCGTCTTGAACAATTCATTGGCATTATAGATGGAACGGTGATGAATGCGGCTTTCTTCCTTCTTCAAAGCCTTCCGCTGATTCATCTGCTCAGAAGCCGTCATCAGGTTCACCACCTCCTGATAAGCCCGCAGGGCCGTATCGTGGTAACCGAGCAATGCTATCCGCTGGCGGCTCTTTGCTTCCTGCCAGAGGCTACGCAGCTCGTTACGACGGAAAACCGGTGCCGTGATTCCTGCTGCAAGGTTGTAGACCAGCGAAGCGGGAGAAGAAAACCATTTTTCAAGACTGAACGCATTGAATCCTCCCCCTCCTCCGATCACCAGTGAAGGAAAGAAAGCCTTACGCGCCGCAGACACATCCGACTTGCTGGCCAGCAGTTCAAACTCTGCCGCACGCACGTCCGGACGGTTCCGGAGCAACTGTGCCGGAATACCGACATCGGCCGGGAAACTGTATTCGGAAACTTCCTCAAAAGTGGAACGCCGGATCTCGAAAGGAAGCTTGCCCAGCAAAAGCGCCATCGCCCGTTCTGCCTCGGCAATCTGCTGCTCGGTATCCAGCAGCATCTCTTCCAGTTTCAGGCGACGCGAACGGAACTGGTCAACGGAAAGACGGGAAACTTCTCCTTCTTTCATCAGTTCATTCGTCAGTAAATACGACTCACGAGTCTTATTGATTGCTCCCTTCAGGACAGAACGTTTCTTATCCAGTCCCACCAGGTTGTAATATTGCAAGGCCACTTCCGAAATCAGCATGGTACGGGCCAGTTCCTGTGCCTCGACAGATTTCATCCAGCGTGCGGCAGCAGCCCGCTTGCGGTCTGTCAGTTTGCCCCAGATATCTGCCTCCCAGCTGAAGTTCAGTCCGAGGTTCAAGTCTTTATAAGGATCAGGGATATGTTTGTCTTTGGCCAGATCCGGCGTGTTGGTCGTGCTGTTTCCCACACCGTCCATCGTATATTCTCCAAAGCGCTGGATGCCTCCGGCCAGCCCCAATGAAACTTCAGGCAGCAAGGCTCCTTTCCCGACACGCAGCTGGGCACGGGCAATGGATACCTGTTCCACGGCCTGCAGGAAAGACGGATTCCGGAGCAAGGCCGTATCAATGTAGGCTTTCAGATAGTCATCCGGGAAGAAAGCTTTCCAGGAAAGCGTGGCTATCGTCACCGTATCTGTATCTTCCGTATATATTTCCGGAAGCCGGACAGCTTCGTCCGGTGTCAGGGAAGGTGCCTTGCACCCTCCCATCACCGACAGCCCCATGGCTGCAATCAGAACATATTTCAATTTAGTCTTCATCATCTTCATACTGAACTTTATTGCGGCTTAACCGAGCCGACAGTGTTTCAAAAATCAAATACAATCCGGGAACCAGGAAAATACCGACAACGGTTCCGATAAACATACCTCCGGCTGCTGCCGTACCAATGGAACGGTTACCCAAAGCACCTGCGCCGCTGGCCATCAGCAACGGAATCAGTCCGCAGATAAAGGCAAATGAGGTCATCAGGATGGGGCGCAGACGGCTGACAGCTCCCTTCACGGCTGCATCGAAGGCGGACAGGCCCTGATGACGGAACTGATTGGCCATCTCGACAATCAGAATGGCATTCTTTCCAAGCAGACCGATCAGCATGACCAGGGCAACCTGTGCATAAATGTTGTTTTCAAGTCCGGCCAGCTGCAGGAAGAAATAAGAGCCGAAAACACCCGCCGGCAAAGAAAGGATGACGGACAGGGGCAGCAGCAGATTCTCATACTGGGCAGCCAGCAACAAATAAACAAACAAAAGACAGATACCGAAGATCAGGAATGTCTGTCCGCCGGAATCTTTTTCTTCACGCGTAACACCTGACCATTCCACATCGTATCCGCGGGGAAGCACTTCCTTGCAGATTTCCTCTACCACACGGATCACATCACCCGTACTGACTCCCGGCTCTCCTTCACCGGTGATCAGTGCCGAGGTAAACATGTTATAACGGGTGATCTGGCTGGGGCCGTATACGCGATCCATGGTCATGAAGTTGGAATAAGGCACCACATTGCCGTCATTGTTCTTGGCATACAGGCGGTAAAGGTCTTCGGGCTTCATACGGTATTCGGGAGAAGCCTGAATCATTACCTTATACATCTGACCGAAACGGATGAAGTTGGACGAATAGAAACTTCCGATATATGCCTGCAAAGTCTCCATCGACTTGTCCAGATCAACTCCCAGTTTGGCAGCCTTGGCCAGATCCACCTTCAGCATATATTGCGGAAAGTTCGGATTGAAGCCGGAAGTTACACCGCGAAGGCGCGGATCAGCATTCAGTTTCTCCACCAGACGGTCGGCTACTTCAGCAAACTCGTGGAAGTCGCCTGCCGTCTTGTCCTGCAAACGCAGCTCAAAACCGCTCGCATTACCAAAGCCCGGAACCGAAGGAGGAAGAAAGAACTGAATATCCGCATCCTTGATATGCGAAGTACGGTCCTTGTACACCTGTAGAAGTTCGTTTACTCCCTGTTCACGTTCGCTCCAGGGTTTCAGGTTGATCATTCCCATTCCGTAGCTGGCACCTTCCGTTTCTGTCATCAGACTGTAACCTGCCAGAGTGGATATACTTTCAATCTCATCGAAGGGCAACAGGGCTGCCTGAATCTCATTCAATACTTTTTCACTGCGTTCCACAGTCGCTCCCGGAGGGGCATCCACATTTACATACACCATTCCCTGGTCTTCGTTGGGAATAAATCCGGTAGGCAAGATCAGATTCATGCCGTAAGTTGCCAGCAAAAAGATCACGAGTGTGGCGTAAGTGAAGAATTTACGTCCCAGGTATTTGTGCAGTCCCAGATCGTAACGCCGCTCGAAACGGTCGTATCCCCGGTTAAACACGACAAAGAACTTGCGCAGCCAGACTGCTTTCTTCTTACCTTTTCCGGCAGGACGGAGAAGCAGAGCACACAGGGCCGGTGAAAGAGTCAGGGCATTGACTCCCGAGATGACAATGGCTACGGCCAGCGTCAGAGAGAACTGGCGATAGAAGATACCGACCGTACCTTCCATAAAACCTACCGGCACAAACACAGCCGACATTACCAGAGTAATGGCCACAATCGCACCACCGATTTCTTTCATGGCAGCCACAGAAGCCTTATAAGGAGAAAGTTTTTCCTCGTGCATCTTTACATGGACTGCCTCCACCACCACGATGGCATTGTCCACCACAATACCGATGGCAAGCACAAGTGCGAAAAGAGTCAGCATGTTGACGGAGAAACCGAGCAACTGCATGAAGAAGAAGGTACCGACCAGCGACACCGGAACGGCAATGGCCGGAATCAAGGTCGAACGGAAATCCTGCAAGAAGATATATACAACGATGAATACAAGCAGGAAGGCTTCCAGCAGGGTCTTCAGAACCGACTGGATGGATGCATCGAGAAAACGGGAAACATCATAGGCAATGTTGTAATCCATACCAGGTGCAAAGCTGCTTTCCTTGATTTCCTCCATGCGCTGTTTGATGTTCTGGATCACTTCACGGGCATTGGACCCCGGACGCTGCTTGATCATAATGGAGGCCGACGGACGTCCGTCAGTCATTGAAATCATGTTATAGTCTTCTGAATCAAACTCTATCTGAGCCACGTCCTTCAGCCTCAGCAGCGAACCGTCAGGCATGGCCTTCAACACAATTTCACCGTATTCTTCGGGCGTACTGAATTTACCCGTGTACTGCAGCACATACTGCAACTGCTGGGGAAGTTTGTCCGAACCGATACCGGTTTTTCCCGGTGCAGCCTCGATGTTCTGCCGGCGGATAGCCTCTGTCACATCCTGAGGCACCATATTGTAGGCGGCAAGACGTCCGGGGTTCAGCCACACACGCATGGCATAATCCCGGCTACCCATAATCTCTACCAGTCCGACTCCGTCAATACGTTTCAACTCACGAAGGATATTGATGTCAGCAAAGTTGTAGACAAACTTTTCCGTATGGGTACTGTCCGTACTGAACACATTCAGATACATCAGCATGCTGTTTACTTCTTTTTCCGTCACGACTCCGGCACGGATTACTTCTTCCGGCAACTCGTCCAGTACAGTCGTCACACGGTTCTGCACATTCACCGCCGCCACATCAGGGTCTGTACCGACCTTGAAATAAATCGTGGTCAGCGACATACCGTCATTGGTACACACCGTCGTCATATAAGTCATACCAGACACACCGTTGATGGCCCGCTCCAGCGGAGTAGCCACCGTCTTGGACATTACGTCAGCACTCGCTCCGGTATAGCGCGCAGTAACAGTGACCGAAGGCGGAACAATGTCCGGAAACTGGGTAATGGGCAACGAAACAATAGCCAGGGCTCCGAGACAAACAATGATCACGGAGATAACGGCCGAAAGAATCGGCCTGCGAATAAATAACTTGAACATAGGCCGACAGATTATCGTTGAAGGTTATCCAGATGAAGTTCTTTTCTCACATCTTCAAACGCTACCGTATCTACACGTATGCTCATTCCGTCTTTCACCATCTGGACTCCTTCATATACAATGGCTGTATTCGGCTGCAAGTCCTGAGTAATGTAATAGTTCTGATAACGTTCGATGGGATCGAAGCTGCGGACTTTGGCCACTCCCAGCGAATCGACCAGATAAACATAGGTGAAATCCTGGATTTCAAAAGTAGATTTCTGCGGAACCAGACAGACATCCTCCATGCGTGTCAGCATACGAACCTTACCCGTCACACCGTGTTTCAGCAGTCCGTCAGGGTTCGGGAAACGCACACGGAAAGCAATGGAGCCGGTACCTCTTTCAAAGTCTCCCTCCACGGTTTCCTGCCGTCCTTTATGACTGTACACCATTCCGTCGGCCAGAACCAGTTCCACATTGTCTTCCTGCTGCAGATTCTCTCCCTTCAGCTGAGCCCGCTTGAAACGGAGGTATTCGCTCTCATTCACTTTATAGTAAGCAAAGACCTCAGAAATATCACTGACGGTGGTCAGCAGACTTTCAGGATTCACAAGACTTCCCACCTTATATGGTATACGGTCTACATATCCGGCAAAAGGAGATACAATCGTCGTATAGCCATAGTCCATCTGTGCACGCTGCCATTGTGCGCGTGCCTGTTCCACTTTCATACGAACCACTTCCTGTTCACGCTTCACCTGATCCAGACGGATGGAAGAGAAAATCTGTTTCTCCACCAGACGCTGTACACGTTCAGTCTCATAATTTGCCATTTCCAGCTCAGCCTGAGCCTGCTTATAGTTCGCTTCAGCTTCTTTGACGGCCTCCGCATAATTTTCCGAACTCAAACGGAACAGCGGCTGTCCTTTCTTGACGAGTTCTCCTTCGTCCACCAGTACCTGTTCTACAAAGCCTTCCACTTTCGGCTTTATTTCTACAAACTGGATAGCCTGGATATCGGCCACATACGACCGCGGCAATTCAATCGTGGTCGGTTGCAGTAAGGTCACCGGTATTGTTTCATCTCCCCCAACCTTCTTGTCGCTTGCTGACTGGCAAGCAGGAAGCAGCCCTGTCATACACGACAAAGCCACTACCTTGTGAAAATACATTTTCATAAGATACAAATAAAATAAAAAAAGATAACTATGTTAATATACAAAGAGAAGTCCTCCGACAACGTCGGGGACAAACAGAAAGGTGACAAGTATTAAATAAGTAAAAGACAATAAAGTAGATGAACTTGCCTTATCTTACCTTTCCCAAAATCAGCAAAAACATAGTAACGGGGTAGAACTAACCGGAAACAGGTTACCAGAAGTCCCCAGAAGCCACATAAGGTAAAGAACATTTTAACGACACTTCGTTGCTGTAAAGAAGAATGACGATAAACGGGATCAGCCCATTCTATTTCAACGTCATTACCCTGAACGATCTGTATTTCGGCTTCCGAAACGGGAAGAACATGCTCTGCGTTCACTTCCTGAAAAACAGCTGCCAGCTCATAACCATACGCATCAAAATGTATGAGCATCAGCATGATCATACAAACAACACGCAGGATATGTCTTTTAGTGTTTTTACGCAATAACATTCTTCTGTAATCTATTTTTTTGCAAAAATAACAGATCACACACTAATTAAGAAATCACACTTTCTTATTTAAATAATTTTAAGATCCAAATAAAAAATCCGGAAGGGCATGTCACAACATTCAAACCTTAAGCATTATCCTTGCTACAGACAGTTGTAGCCAGGAAAAACGGTTTTGAATATTGTGACACACCCTCCGGAACAAGCTTTATTCCGTTATTTCTTTCTTCTGAACTTCAAGAGATCCATCAGACGGAAACGTATCTTCTTCTCTGGAGGTACAGCAACCCGGACCAGACGTTTCCGCACCGTTCCCGATACACTCAGTACAGGAAGATAGATAAAGATACCGATCACGGACATCACAAGGCCTCCGATTGTTCCGGCAGCCAGCGGAAACCAGAAAGGAGTTTTCTCGCCAATCATAAACGGAACAAATCCCAGAATTGTAGACATGACGGTCAGGAAAATAGGAATCACCTTCACATTCCAGGCCTTGGTATAGGCATGCAACGGGGAGAGATTCGGAAAATTACGGCGGATGGCATTGTATTCGTTCAGAATGTAAATGCTCGCATTGACCGTAATACCGCAAAGCAATACGAAGGATGCGAAACCTCCCTGATCAAAATTCAGTCCGAAAAGATAGAATGTCAGGAACACACCGATGTATGATACCGGTATCACGAACAGAATCGCAAGCGGCTGGCTCAGCGAATTGAACAGAATGGCCGAGATGAAGAAGATGATCAGGATCACGATCACCAGCAGGAAATACTGGCTGTTATCATCCTTTCCCCAGCTCCAGTAGGCGTTATCATTCTCAACGGTATACCCCATAGGCAGGCGTTTGCGCAACACTTCGATATCTTTGTCCAGCAATTTACGTCCCTGCTCCGAAGAACCGATATACTCATATTGCAGACACAGACGGTATTGCTGGTTTTCCTTGGCAATCTGTTTCGGTGCCTGTCCCTTGGTAAGTACAGCCAGATCAGATAATTTATACGACTTACCATTGACGGTGAACGGTACCGACATAAAAGCCCATACGTCATATTCACTGCTCTGACGTGACGACAGGCACAAGCGCTCCAGACTATTGTCATAGAGTATCTCTCCCGCTATCTGGTCACGCATGAACACCGGTTGTAACACGGCAAACAGTTCCTGTGCGGTCAGATTCTCCTCAGCCATCTTCTGTTTGTTGAATTCCAGGCTGAATTCAGTATAATCATCCTTCCACCATGAGAACTCGGAATTGATATTTACTTCCTTGATACGCCGGTGTGAAAGAAGCTGCTTCTTCATTTCTTCAGCCCAGAAACTCAGCTCGTCATAGTTGTAGCCATACATCTTCACCCGGAAACTTCCGGCCGACTCACGCACATCATTGCTGAATCCCTGATCCTGCAAACCATAGACTCCCCAGCTTCCTCCACCCAGAGCCAAAGATTTGCTGATGACGTCCGATTTCAGTACATAAGGGAATCCCGTATGACTGTATTCTTTTTTGAAATATACCTGAATACTTGCCCGGCGGGCACTGTAGATGGAAGTCTGAAACTGCTTGATCTCCTTGAACTCACTCAGAAAGGTTTCCATCTTACGAATCAGCGCATCCATCTGCTGAAGCGTACTTCCGTTGGGAAGCGTGGCATTGATGTAAAGCACCACCTCACTCTCGTCACGGTTAAAGTAACTTCCATCGTATACCTTCTCGGCGAACAGACGTAAAGAACCGCCCAGCACCTTATCTACAATGGGTTTCACATCTTCCTTATAGGTATTGTTATCAAAAATCGTATTATACCATTCCGCCCATTTCCCCTTCTTTTCCGCATCTTCAATTTTCTCGGGAAGCATAAATACCGGAAGGCCAAATCCCAATACCAGCACAAAAAAAGCAAATCCCCGATATCTGCTCAGCAAAATGATCATTTTCCGATAGAAACGTGTGAAGTACACCGTCCCCCGTTTTACCCACATACGGGCGTGTCTGGGCTTTCCTTCGGCCAGACCGATCTTCTCAATCATCGGAGGAACGAAGAACAGGGCAACCAGCAAGGATATACCCAGGTTGATAATTACCACAGCTGCAAAGTCCTGAAGGTTCAGACGGATCTTCTCATCCAGGAAGAAGATGATCACCAGTGCACCGATCGTGGTCAGCGTAGCAGCCAGAACCGACATGAATGCCTTCAGGTTGCGTCGCCGCAGGATATGATCGGTCATGACAATAATATTGTCGATCACCAGGTTCAATGAAATAGTAATACCGGCCAGCGAATAGAGCTGAATCTCCAGCCCGAAAGCGTAATAAAGGATGGCAGCCACAGCAATATTGACCGACAGTCCGGTGATGATCAAAAAAAGATAGCGCAGATTACGGGTGATAACTGCTACAAACAATAACAGAATCAATACGGTTATTCCGGTTCGGAAATAAATGGTATCCAGTTCCTTTGAAATGTATTCCGTAGCATCATAACTGGTATGTATCTCATATCCGGCCGGCATGGTTGCCTCCACCTCGGCAATCACTTTCCTTACATCCTCAGCCAATGTCAGCTGGTTAGCTGTCTCTGAAGCCGTAATGGAAAGATATACCGAGTTCAGACCATTGATGCGGTAATAAGACGTCGGCTCTTGTTCGGAACGGATAACTTTCACAAGACGGTCAAGAGGAAGCATGCTTCCATCCTTGGTTTTCACATAAATCTCAGATGGAACAAATCCCTTCGGGTTTCCTTCCGTAGTACGAACCAGTCTGATCCACTCTGTTTTACCGGCAGTCTCCAGCTCACAGATGCCCAGAAACTCCCGTCCATATCTTTCCGATATAGCTGTCAGAATATCCTGAACACCGACTCCAATACGTTCCAACTGCCCATTATCATATACAATCCGCCACTCCATTGGGGTAGCACCGCTAAGTTCTACCTTATATATTCCATTCAGGGCGGCTAGTTGCGGCTTGATATGTTCCTCCCCGTATCTCTGAATCACAATCGGTGTGGCTGGAGCATTCAGCGTATAAGTCATGAAAGGCCGCGATGCGTTATCATCACTCCGCTGCGTGGAAATAAGCGGATAGCTTACTCCCTCAGGAAGTTGCGGCCATAATTGTCTGACCAATGTAGACACCTCAAAGCGCGTTGCATCAATATCTGCGTGCTTATCCAGCGATATTTGTATATAACCGCTTCCGTTGTCGGAAGTGGAAATTATGCTTTTGATCCCGTTCACCCTGGACAGTATGCCTTCCAGCCGACTGGTTACTTCCGTCTCTACCACTCTTGCCGAATTGCCGGGCATCGTAAAAAAGACGGAAAGTCCCGGCATATTGCGGGAGGGAGACAGCTTTACCGGCAAAAGAGGTGCCAGTGCCAATCCCACCAGTGACAGGCACACGAATGTGACTATTAAGGTGAAAGACGACCATGTTGCAGGTTGCCTGTTTTCTTTTTCTCTCATAGTTATTCAACTATCTTCTCAGGTTATCGAAATCAAAACGTTCGGAAAGTGACATACCCGACTCAAAATCAAATAAGGTCAGCTTGCGTATCTTATAATAATTCAACCAATAATTCTGCATGGCCTGAATATAGTTTTTCTGGGCTTCCTGCTGACGGTTCAGGGCAAGTGTCAGACTGTTGATGTCTGCCTTTCCGATAATAAACCGCTTACGGGTCTGATCATATGCCAGTTCGGCAAGGTCAAGCGCTTCTTCAGCACTGGCTATCAGGTCCTGCTGCACACTGAAATCACTCACCGTCATCATAACATCTTCTTCCAGACTGATTTCTTCCTGACGGGCAGCAATCTTCACAACATTCAGGTTGTTTTTGGCCATATTATATTTGCCTTTGCGTACTCCCCAGTCAATCAGAGGAACAGATACGGTGAACGAAACCAGATCCTGCTGAAGCAGGTTACGGTAGGCCGCACTGATGTTATCCGCCACCTGGTTAAAGCCCACACTGGCATTGAAGCTGGCATTGAAGCGGGATTCCTTTTTTGTACGATCCACATCTCGTTCGGCTTCCAGAACATTCTGGCGTTGGGCCAGATAGGTAGGATTGTTTTCCCGGGCAAGAGTCATGGCATGATCTGCAGAAACATCAATATATCTCGGACGGGCCGGAAGATCTATCTCGATGTATGAGTTCCGGTCCAGGTTCAAGAAGGTGGCAAGGGCAGACATGGCACGCTTTCTCGTAATCTCTGCATTGCGCAAAGTATTTCTGGCATTGACCTTATCCAGCTTCAACGTAAGCAAATCAGCCTGGGAGATCGCAGCAATCTTCTGGCGCTGTTCTCCGATGGCATACAACGTATCCGTCGTAGCCACGTTATCCAAGGCCAGTTTATAGTCCGCCTGTGCCATGGCAAGATCAAAGAAATAAGTAACAGCTTCTTCCGACACACTCTCAGCATTATACAGATACTCCTTCTTGACTTTCTCAAATTTCAGAGGTTCAATCTTCCTGTCCCATCGGAAAGCATTATATCCAAGTAAGTCCTGCTGATAACCGATACGGAACGGTACGGTAGAGAACTGAGTGGATTTGGAATCTCCAAAGTTGCGCATATAATCCAACTGTGTATCTACATAGAACGTACCTCCGAGAAGATCGAAGTTCTGTGCCAGGCTCAACCCTGCACTCGCACTCAGCATCTGCTGCTCACGATACACATCAACATTCTCCTGAGAATCGTATCGCTGGGTAATGTATCTGTAGTATTGAGCCGGAGTCATGTTCAGGGTAAGGCTCGGCAAACGTGCAGCCTTGTAGCTGCGATACTCCCAATAGCCGGACAAATACATGTTCTTATAGCGGAAGGCTGATAATGAACTGTCATTGGCCATGGCAATAGTTTCTTTCAGATCCAGCCTCAATACGCTTTGGGCCTGCACCCCTGCTCCGCATAGCGCAAGCAGGAAGCATATACTAATTTTTGTGAGTTTCATGTTTTCTATATATATACCAGTAAATCAAAGGAATTATAAAAAGACTTATAAAAAGCCCTACCATCATGGTGCCTATCATGGCAATGGAAAGCGGACGCTGCATTTCTGAACCGAGATCAGAAGTGAAAAGCAAAGGAACCATGGCAAACACGGTAGTCAGGGTTGTCATGATAATTGCTCTCAGTCTTCTGTGGCCGGCAGTATGAATGGCTTCCAGCAAAGGCATTCCTTCCTTCCGCAGTTCGTTGATCGAATCCAACTTCAGAATGGAGTCGTTGACAACAATACCGCAGGAAACAATGATACCGATAGCCGACATCAGATTCATGGTATGTCCCGCCGCCCATAACACTACCAGTCCGAAAGCTATATCCATCGGAATTTCTGCCAGCACTATCAAGGGTTGCAGGAAGCTTTCAAACTGGGCACACAGGATAAAATACATCAGCAGAATCGAAATGAAAAGGATCACAGTCAGTTCTCCCATCATCTTCTGGTTCGAAAAGAAGCTTCCTCCGAAACTGACATCCCAGTGACTGTCCTCATCTACAGCTTTTCTTACGCCCTCTATGGCTGCCGGTACATCCGCAACCTGATAGAAGTTCACGGGTATATATTCCCCGTTACGTCCGGCAGTGATTTCCTTCAAGTCCTCATCGGAAACAATTCTTACAAGCTCACGCAAAGGAATATATTTCTTCTCCTGAGTCGTTTTATCACCGGAAGTTTCTACCATAGTTTCTGCCAGAATGCGGTTCACACTCATTTCCCGTCCGGCTATACCAATGGGAAGATACTGCTGATACGAACGGAGCGTAGAGACCTGATTGTCTTTCAAGGCTGTCCGCAACACTTTTACCACATCATTATAGTCAACATTATAAATAAGCAGCTTGTTACGGTCTATTTCCAGATTAAGCTGACTTCTGAAAGGAGTTCCTTCCGGCGTGTATCCGGTTTCCTCCGCTATACGCTTCTCAATATTTCTGACATCATCTGCTTCAGGCATTGAAGTACGGTCAGACGAACGAAGCTGTGCAACCAGATCCGGTTCCCCGGTAACGAACAATTTTTCAAAGATTGTCACTGGAGGAGAGAATGTAACAGTCGCCGCAGGATAATCCTGATGAATATTCTTGCTGATCATCTCGGTAAGAACAGGAATCTGCTCAGGTTTCTCTGTCTTGAAATACAGTTCCGCCTCACCGGAAGCCAGCTCATTTTCTGTTCCTAACAGATAGTCCTGCATTCCCACATAAGCCGTATGTTCTTCCACCAGACTATCCGTCAGGGCCAATAAAGCATTGACTCTTCGGTGGTTCTCTTCCACATGAATGTTTTCATTCCATTCGATACTGACTACGGTCTCATTCTGATCAATCTTCGGCATACGTTCCTTTTCTATGATCCAGAACATAAATACACACAATGGCAATGAAAACAATGCCAGGGCAAAATTAAGTTTGCGATGGGAAAATACCCACTCTATACCCGCGTCATAAAACTTTGTCAGCCACTCATTCTTCAGCAAATTCTTGAAATTGGCGGTAAACCAGTTATGCTTTCTGATTCCAATACGATAAAACAGCATATAAAGAACCGGAAGCAGCATAATACCTGTGAAATAAGACACCATCAGTCCGGAAGTAATAGAAAAGGCCTCATCCATGAAAATGGCACCGGCAATTCCACTCATAAAAACCAAAGGTACGAAGACAGCAATAGTGGTCAGTGAGGAACTGAGCATCGGAGTAATCATTTCTGAGGTTCCGGCTACTGCTGCACGCCGTAACGAATATCCTTTCTCCCGATACTGAGACACATTCTCCGTAACGATAATTGCGTTGTCAATCATCATACCTACGGCCAGAATCAGACCGGAAAGTGAGATGACATTCAAGGATATGTGACAGATATAGAAAAAGAAGAAAGTAATCACAACCGATGTGATCATAGTGATACCGATCACCAAGGGCGAACGTACATCACCGATAAAGAACACCGCAACAATAAAGATAAACAGGAAACCCAGCGTAAAGTTCTGCTGCAGATTGGAAATTGTATAATCCAGCAATTCCGTCTGATTGCGTGAAATACCGAACTCGATATCAGGATAAATCTCTGCAAAATAATCCGTTGTTTCCTTCAGTTCCTTTCGCAGATTATCCATATTTTCTTCTCCCTGCTTGATGATGGCCAGAGTTACGGCCCGCTTGCCGTCAGCCAGAGAACGCCCGGTTTCGTTTCGGGTTACAGTCTGTACATGACAAATATCCTTGAGCTGCATAACAAGCCCATTGCGGTTGAAATATATATTCTCAACGTCTTCCGGCGTACGGAGAATAGATGCAATGCGTATGTTATATTCATAATAACCGTCGCGGACAAGCATACTCCCCGGCTCCACATTATTTGCAGCGAGTATATTCTCCAGATCAGTGATCCCCATTCCCAGACTTTCCATCTTTCCCATATCAGGAACAATACGAAGCATCTTCTGAGGAACTCCTGTCATATCGGCCATTGCCACCTGAGGAAGCTGCTCTATACGCCGCTTCACGACGTTTTCAGCCAAGGTACACATATTCAGGAAGGCATCTTCATTGGTTTGCCTGTATGGAAGATCATTCTTCAAGGTCATGTTCAGATAGAACACCGGAATATCCGTAGCGCTGGCTTTAATGGCTTTCGGCCGTACAGCATCCTTCGGAAGTCCGTTCATGGCTGCATCGATTTTTTCATTCACCTCAATGAAGGCAAGGTCGGTATTCGTCCCGAAATCGAACGACAGACGGATAATACCCGAACCATCACGCGTCTCACTCTTCATCTCTGTCAATCCGGAAACCTGCATAAGCTGCCGTCTGACCGGTGCCACCATCGTATTCTCCAGTTCTCTTGCCGATGAGTTTTCCCCGCTGACCTGTACGGTTATCTGCGGAATATCCACATCCGGAAGCAACGATACAGGCAAAGAGAAATAAGTCACCAGTCCCACAATAAAGCAGGCGGTAAATGCCATCAGTACCGCTATCGGCCGTTTTATCAGAAATTTTACCATATACAAAGCGTTTAAGGTATCACTTTAACAGGAGCTTCATGTGCAAGATTGACATTTCCGGTTACAATGATCTGTGCTCCTTCTTCCATTCCATCGCCTGTCACAGTATATTCCGTCATATTCTCCAGTCCGGTCGTAACATAATTCCACATGGCTTTTCCGTCTTTAAGAGTAAATATCACCTGCTTTCCGGTACGCAAAACTACAGCCGTCTTAGGCACGACAAACTGATCAGGAACAGAACGCTTTACACTGACTCTCACATTCATGCCGTCAAACAGGCGGATATTTCCGTTCACCTTTGCCCTGACACTGACCAGTCCGTCCTCATCTACTAACGGGTTGATCTCAGAAATAGTACCGCTGCACGTTCCCGACGCATTGGCAAAGGAAGAGACCTCTACCTTGTCTCCTCTTTTTACAAGAGGCAACTCGCTCTCCAAGACATGAAAACTGACCTCCATGCCACTGCCTCCAATCACCCGGCAAAAAGCTTTGGTTGCATCAGGACGATTAAATCCGCGAGTTTCAAGGTTCGCAATGACTCCATCAAAAGGTGCAGTCAATACCGCATGGTCCAATTCATATTTGGCCAGTTCATAGGCAGCATGGCTCTGGGCATATCCGCTTTTCACTTCAGCCAGCTTCACAATATCCTGAGGTATTTCTTGCATTTTGTCCAGCGAATAGCCCTGTCCGATCAACACGTCCTTCATTTCCAGTTCAGACTGACGAAGGCTGACTTCAGCTTTTTCCAGACTATTTTGTAAGGTAAAGAGATCCAGCTCTGCTATCTTTTGTCCTTTCCTGACTACATCTCCATTCTTCACATAAATATGAGCAACAGGTTCCGATGTCACACGAAACGATAAATCGGCATATTGAGAGGCAGTCACCTTTCCATTACTTACCAGTTCATGCTCAAAGGTGTTTTTCTTTAAAGTCATTACCGTTACTTCATTTACTTGGGCAGGAAGAACTGTTTCCACCCCTTCTTTTTCAGGAGCATTCTGCTTTTGATCCTTACATCCGCTAAATGCACCGGCAGCGATCAATAAAAACAACAATGCTTGTTGGCGCTTATCCATAGTAGATATCTTTTGTTAAATTAATATGTTTTCAAATCAAATGATCAATATGTCTAATCCGTGATTAAGGTCTTTCTGATTCGTCAGATACTGCAAATGTAGGATATATAAACGAAATATCCAAATCAGGCAATGGACATTTCCCGGCCGATAACTTCATATTTTTCAGCATGATAATCATAATTAAAAAACTCCATAAAGGACAAAACTTTCAATTTCCGGTCTAAACTTAAGTTGTCCGGCTTTTGCAAAGTTTGCCGGAAAATTATTCATAACAAAAGTACTCAAAAAAACATCCACTGATTTCCTGAAAAAAGTCTGAGCTGACGTTCATTTCTAATTATCAATTTATTAAAGTACTTTTTCTCAGAAAAAAATCAGATTTCTCAGAATAGTAAAGTACATATTTCCCGATCAGCAGGAAGAAAATATAATAAAAAAGGTATCTGAACGAAAAGATCATTCGCTCAGATACCCGCTTTCATTCAACCATACGGACTCTTAATCCGCGGAAAGATATTTACCTGTATTAATAAACTTCCACCTTTGCAGCCAAAGCTTTACATTTGTCACGCAATGCATCCAGATCACCATCATTCTTATCGTAGCAAACGACAACTCCCATTCGGCGGTTCAGTTTAGTATATGGCTTACCGAAGATGCGGAGATAAGTGTTCGGCTGAGAGCAAACCAGTTCTTCACCTTTGTAACGTGGAGTCTCCTGACTGGCTATCGGTGACAGAATGACAGCGCTTGCTCCGATGTGTTCCTGAGTAATTCCCGGAATAGGCAGACCCAGTACAGCATACAAATGAAGTTCAAATTCATTCAGGTTCTGCGTATTGGCCAAAGTAACCATACCCGTATCATGCGGACGAGGAGACAATTCAGAGAAATAAACTCCGTTCTCATGGCTCAGGAAGAACTCTACTCCCCACAAACCATATCCGGTCAAGGCTTCAGTTACCTTTGCTGCCATACGCTGAGCTTCAGCCAGATGTTCCGGAGCTATATGAGCCGGCTGGAAACTTTCGCGATAATCTCCGCCTTTCTGCACATGGCCAATCGGAGGACAGAACAAAGTCGGTCCGTTCTTCTGAGTCACCGTAAGCAAGGTGATCTCACTGTCGAATTTCACAAATTCTTCAACAATCAGTTCCTTGATATCTCCCCGGCTTCCCATACATCCGTATTCCCAGGAGTAGCTCAGATCTTCAGGTCCTTTGGCAATGGACTGTCCCTTACCGGAAGACGACATCAAAGGCTTGATCACACAAGGATAACCTATCTTTTCAGCGGCCTCTTTCAGTTCCTCAAAAGAAGTTGCATAAAAATACTTTGCAGTCTTCAATCCCAGTTCTTTGGCTGCCAGATCACGAATAGCCTTACGGTTCATTGTATAGTTAACGGCCCGTGCACTCGGTACAACCTGAATGTCTTCCTTCTCCAAATGATAAAGACGTTCGGTACGGATGGCTTCAATCTCAGGCACAATAATGTCCGGATGGTACTTTGCGACCACCTTGTCAAGGGCATCACCGTCCAACATACTAAACACTTCACAAGCGTCGGCTACCTGCATCGCGGGAGCTCCCGCATACGAGTCACACGCAATGACATACTGTCCAAGTCGCTGTGCTGCGATTACAAACTCTTTTCCTAACTCGCCGGAACCCAGCAAAAGTATTTTCTTAGTCATATCTTTTGTATTTTATCGTCTGTACGGCAAAGATAATCATTTTTAAATAGAAATCCCCGGTTTTACAGCAGGAAGTGATAAGGATAATTCAAATAAGGAGCCTGTATGAACAGAATTATACCTGCGCCCAATGCCACAAACCATAAGATCACCCACACTACCTTGGCCGTCGTACTCATCGGTCCCCATATTTTCAGGCCCTGGAAAATGAGCTGCAACAGTCCGATGAACGGAATACATACCACCAGCAACAGACAAACAGCCAGCCCGACAGCCATTCCGGAAGATGAAGCCACCAGTTCCCAGTTGATATAGGGAAAAGCGTTATAGACAAAGGCCGGAACACTGATCAGAATACCTGTAGCAGCCATAATCAAGGCAAATACGGTTACAATTCCTGCAAACAGAACCGGAGCGAGACAAATGGCAATCAGGATCAATACCAGTCTCATCAAAAGACCGACCATCTGCACGATTCCACTCCCGATCCGGTGAAGTATGGAACGGGGCTTGTCGGATCTCACATAATCGTTCACACGCTCAAAACTGTCTGTCACCGTACGTCCGATGTTTTCCATGCTGATGGTACGCCCGTGCATCTGCAACTTTTCAGTAGCCGTATGGGCCACCGGAATCACAATCCAGGCAATCAGGTAGACCAATATCAGTCCATGAACCGGAATGGCAAGAAGTATAAGAGCAATACGTACCCACATGGGATCCCAGTTGAAATAGGCAGCCAGTCCGGAAGCCACACCTCCCAGAACCCGGTCGTCCGGATCACGGAACAGACGGCGAGGTCTTTCTTCACGTCTGGTTCCAGCAGAAGATTCCGATTCCGGAGTTTCCTCATCCAGCTGTTCAGGCTTTCCCATACGTTCAATCACGGCTTCAACATTCTCCACCGTAATGACCTGTTGGCCGTTCCGGAGATATTCATCAAAGAGTTCTCCGATACGGTTCTCGATATCACGCACTATTTCTTCAGCTCCTTTTTCCCTGCGGAAATAATAACGGAGATTATTCAGATAATTATCCAGCAATACATAGGCATCCTCATCAATGTGATAGACGGTTCCTCCCAAATTTACAGTCAGTGTCTTTTTCATAATCGTTACATTAAAAGTTTTTGTCTTAAGTGATTTACTGTGTCCGAGAGTTCATCCCAGGCTGCTTCCAGATCCAGGAGGAATTCCTCTCCTTGCGTTGTCAGCCGGTAGTATTTGCGAGGCGGTCCTTGCGTGGATTCCACCCACTCATACGACAGCAGATTATCATTCTTCAATCGGGTCAGCAACGGATAAAGTGTACCTTCCACCACTATCAGTTTGGCTTCCTTCAGCTTCTGCATAATGTCAGAAGCGTAGGAGGCTTCCCGATGCAGCAACAACAGAATGCAGTATTCCAGCATCCCTTTGCGCATTTGCGATTTTACATTGTCTACATTCATCGTGTTTATCTTTTATTGGTATAGCACAAATATATGCATTATTTAAATACTATGCAATACATAGTACTATATTTTATTGTTTTTAACGGGGAATTTCCTTAAAAAAACGAGATAAGATGTATATTCGCAGGTGAATAACCAATGAAAGGAGGACCTGATGATTACTACCAGAAAAGCAACAACAGCTGATATTTCCCTGATCAATGAACTGGCAACGGAAGCATTTCCCTATACCTACCGCGAGATACTGACTCCCGAACAGATCGATTACATGATGGACTGGATGTATTCTCCCGAAAGCCTGAGACGGCAAATGGAAGAAGAAGGCCATCACTATTACCTTATATATAAGGACGGACAGGCAGCCGGCTACGTCTCTATCCAGCAGGAAGGCGACGACCTGTTTCACCTGCAAAAGATTTATGTACTCCCCGCTTTCTGGAAGGACGGACTGGGACGAAGACTTTTTGAAGTGGCCGTTAATGCCATCCGGGATCTTCACCCCACCCCTTGCCGCATGGAACTGAATGTCAACCGCCACAACCCTGCCAGAGGATTCTATGAGCACATGGGCATGCAGAAAGTGCATGAAGGAGATTTCCCGATCGGAAACGGATTCTACATGAACGATTACATCATGGGAATGGATATCCTGCCGCTTCCGCAGAAAGACTGAATACCCTCAGGATTTACCGGAAAAGACAGATGGCTGCAGGCAGCTTCAACAAGCTTTCCTGCAGCCATCTGTCTTTTTCCGAACTGATACGGTCCGCTTATTCTTCCCAAACCAGATAAGCAGAAACCAGCCAGTGGTTCAGCTCATTTCCTTTCACCGGCTGGGCTTCCGGAATGCTGACCGTAAAGGTATGTGTACCGGCTTTCAGATCGCCGAGCGCTGCTGTTTCGGGAACAACGTCACTGCCCGGGCACCAGTTGGAGCGGGACAAATCAGATGAACCCAGCGGCTCTTCCACTTCCTTCATGGCATATCCTTCCCCATCGATATAAGAAGCCAGACGCTTCACCAGCCAGACTCCCGTACCGGGATTGAAACGGCGGAATGAAGCACAGTCGTCACGCCAGGGGATAAAATTCAATGCTTCCTTACCATCTACGGAAACAATGTTCTGCTTCTGCACGAACTCGTCGCCGCCGCTATGGCCTCCATGTCCGGTCACGATGTATTTCAACTCCACATTACGCGCATCACGCGGCAAAGTGAAGTTCGTTGTCACCGCACGGCGGGCAAAAATGTCGGGATACGTCTGTCCGATGTAATACACGGTATTCATCAGCGGAGTGATATGACGCTTCGGCATCACGTCATTGGCCAGCTTGCTTTCCTTGATGTCCAGTTCCATGCTGACCACATATCCTTCCGGAGTCCAGGTATCAATGAACACACCCACATAGGCTTCTCCTTCGAGCAAAGGATAAAGCTGCGTAATGTCCTGCTGCCAGGTAACGGATTTTTCCCAGTGAGGGATATAGACCGGACGGCGGGTTGCCGACAAAGAATCGTCGGGCGCACTGAAGTGTCCCACCCCGAAAGGCGTCATAAAACGCATCAGTTCCACCGTAGGAAGATAATCCTTGCCCGGAACAATACCGATCATGTTCTCATATTTGGTGCTGTCCACTTCCGGAAACTTCTGCTTTCCTTCAGCAATGTTCAGCAGGTTGATGACAGATTCCTTCGGCAACACAAAGACAGAACCCGACTTGTCCCAGCGGTCTCCGTTGGAAGCCAGTTCTACCTTTATATCCACATCAATGTTACGCTGGTACTTGGGAAGCATTATTTTCTTCAACAGAATACGTCCGTTCACCAGACGCATCACTCCGTTGCTGTCCGGAGCCGTATAATTGGCAATCGAATCGGGACAGAAGCGCACCCGCTCCTGCTGAAACACCGTCAGGTTACAGTCGCCTTGTGCAGGATATTCCTTCGGCCCGCACGCCGCAAAAGAAAGGGCTGCCACACCGGCCGCCACATAAGGAAGAACTTTTTTCCACATAAATTTACTTTCTGATCTATTAATTTATTAAAGAGTGCCCGGAACCCGCCGGACATCGGTTGTCCATTCTTTTTTCAGCATGAAAAAGACCGGGACCAGTCTGCCGCACACGGAATGGACCTTCCGCCTGTACACGGACAGACTGACTCCGGACTTTAACGAACCTCAGGAAGCCATTCGCCTCCCCGAAGTCAAAATTACTGATGCTGTTCTCTCAGCAGGTCGTTCACCGTCTTCACCGGATTGAACGTGCTCAGAGGAACTTCTACAAATACCGTATTCCAGTCGCTCATCGAACCGTTCCACAAGCCCGGAAGTTCCAGTGCCTTCAGTTCCTTTCCGCCCTTTGACTTGTAGGAAATGAAGCCTGTTGCCTTGTCCACATAGTTCAGCAAATTGAACTTATTGCCCTTGTAGTCGCGTACGGCGCAGACCAGATCCACCGGATTGAAGTGAGTTCCCTGTTCGAACATGGCTTTCTTTTCAGGATCTTTCATATCAATCTGTGAACTTTCCAGAATCTGCAAGGAAACAGTTCCGTCCGGATTATAAGCCAGGAACGGGCCACCTCCCGGTTCGCCTACGTTCTTCACCATACCACAGACACGCATCGGACGGTTCAGCTTCTTGCGCAGGTAAATCACCAGGTCCGCATCCTCCAGCTGCTTGAGATCGGCACGGCGGCAACGCAAGTCACGCTGCACGAAACGGATAATTTCTTCCAGCTGATCGTGGCTGTAATGTCCGCCATCCAGCAAGCGCAGGTAATCGAAAGCCTTCGCCTCCAAAGTTACCAGCACGCCGGCCAGCAGTTTCTTGTAAGTAACGGTATCACCTTTCAGACGGTCGGGCACCACATTATCAATGTTCTTGATGAATACCACATCAGCATCCAGGTCGTTCAGGTTCTCAATCAGCGCACCGTGACCACCCGGACGGAAGAGCAGTTTGCCCTTGTCGCGGAACGGCTTGTTCTCCATGTCCGCAGCCACTGTATCCGTACTCGGCTTCTGTTCAGAGAAACTTACATGATAACGGATGCCATACTTAGCCTCATATTCCGCCACCTTGGCATCCACCAGCTGCTGGAACAGCTGACGGTGTTCCGTTGATACGGTAAAGTGAACATTGGCTTCTCCGCTCTTTCCGGCTGCATAAAGCGCACCTTCCACCAGATGTTCTTCCAACGGAGTACGCACACCGTCTGCATACCGGTGGAACTTCAGCAAGCCCTTCGGCAGTGCACCATAATTCAGGCCGGCAGCTTCCAGCAGGTTGGAAACGATGGCCTTGTACTGACGTTCTTCAAGCAAAGCATTGATGGTCTTGCCTGTATTGTCTATACAAGCAGCATTCAGGTCGTTGAAGAAGGCGAAACTATGGATGTGGTCAAAGAATTTTTTCTCAAAGTCTGTAGTCGGAACATCATAATCCGCACCCAGAAATTCGAACATATTCTTGAACATACGGCTGGCCGCACCCGAAGCAGGCACAAACTTCACAATTTTTGAAGGGCCCTGCATGTAAGCATCCCATGCTTCCAGATATTTCTTCTGAGCCTCAGAATCCGGGACCATGATCCCATTGTTGTCCACGGATGCAGCTCCGGCCAGCTGCAGGAACGGGAAACCTTTCTCAAAACAAGCCAGCTGCTCGGCTATCTGTTCTTCGGTAATCCCTTTCTGTTTTAATAACTCTTTGTCTTCGCACGTCAACATACGCTAGTATATTTTTAGGTTAAAAATGAATTTCATCATCGAAAGATATCCAAAAGTATAAAAAAATGCCGAAAGTTTATAGCAAAAAGGAAGAAAAAAACTAACTTTACCCTCGAAGATTAAAACAAAACATCATGGAAGAAGCACTTTTTTTTACTCCGGAGGAGCACAGACAACTGATTGCACTCTATAAAAAGATCCTGCAACTATCCGGAGAGACTCTACTAAAAGACGACTGCCACAAGTTGAAGAACCACTTGATTGCTGCCGCTTCCAGCAAAAGCATTCCCCGAAACGTGTTCGGTATGAATTCCATCATCAAGGACATGCAGACAGCCGTCATTGTCAGCGAAGAAATCGGAATGCGACGGGCTTCCATCCTGGGTATTATGCTGCATGAATCCGTGAAATGCGGATTCTGTTCCCTGGAGTCCGTGCAACAGGAATACGGAGAAGACGTGGCCGGAATCATTCGGGGACTGGTAAAGATCAACGAACTCTACACGAAAAGCCCGACCATCGAATCAGAAAACTTCCGCAACCTGCTGCTTTCGTTTGCCGAAGACATGCGGGTTATCCTCATCATGATTGCAGACCGCGTCAACCTGATGCGGCAGATCAAAGACTGCCCCAACGAAGAGGCACGCCTGGAAGTGGCCAATGAAGCGGCCTATCTCTATGCTCCGCTGGCACACAAGCTGGGACTTTACAAGCTGAAATCAGAACTTGAGGACTTGTCGCTGAAATATACACAGCACGACATCTATTACCACATCAAGGACAAGCTGAATGCCACCAAGGCAGCACGCGACCGGTATATCGACGCTTTCATCGAACCGGTATGCAGAAAGCTGGAAGAGGCCGGGCTGAAGTTCCACATCAAAGGACGCACCAAGTCCATCCATTCCATCTATCAGAAGATGAAGAAACAGGGCTGTCCGTTCGAAGGTGTATACGATCTGTTTGCCATCCGCATTATCCTCGACTCCCCTATTGACAAGGAAAAACAGGAATGCTGGCAGGCTTACTCCATCGTGACCGACATGTATCTGCCCAACCCCAAGCGACTCCGTGACTGGCTGTCCGTCCCCAAAAGCAACGGCTATGAATCCCTGCACATCACCGTCATGGGACCGGAAGGAAAATGGGTGGAAGTACAGATCCGTACCGAACGTATGGACGAAATCGCCGAAAAAGGACTTGCAGCCCACTGGAGATATAAAGGTATCAAGGGAGAAACGGGACTGGACGAATGGCTGAACTCCATCCGCGAGACACTGGAGAATGTAGACAGCGACATGGAGGCTATGGATCAGTTCAAACTGGATCTCTACAAAGATGAAGTCTTCGTATTCACTCCCAAAGGCGACCTTTACAAACTGCCGCAGGGAGCCACCATCCTCGACTTTGCCTTTACCATCCACACCAGCATCGGAAGCCGGTGTATCGGAGCACGCGTCAACGGAAAGAACGTTCCTTTGCGGCAAACCCTGAACAGCGGTGATCAGGTGGAGATCATCACTTCGAGCACACAGACTCCGAAAAGAGACTGGCTGAACTTCGTCACGACCTCCAAGGCGCGCACCAAGATCCGCCAGACCCTGAAGGAAATTGCGGCCAAGCAGACCCAGTTTGCCAAGGAAACCCTGGAACGCAAGTTCAAGAACCGCAAGCTGGAATACGATGAAGCCATCCTGATGAGACTCATCCGCAAGCTGGGCTACAAGAATGTCACCGACTTCTATCAGGGCATTGCCGACGAAACCATGGATGTCAATACCATCATCGACAAGTACCTGGAACTCCAGAAACGGGAAAGTGAGCAACGGGACGAAATCACTTACCGAAGCGCCGAGGCCTACAACCTGCAACAGCCTGTGGAAGGCAAGGATTATTACAAGGACGACGTACTGGTGATCGACCAGAATCTGAAGGGACTTGACTTCACGCTGGCGCGCTGCTGCAACCCCATCTACGGCGACGAGGTATTCGGATTCGTCAGCATCTCGGGAGGAATCAAGATCCACCGCTGCGACTGTCCGAACGCCAAAGACATGAAGTCCAGATTCCCCTACCGCATCGTACGCGCCAAATGGGCCGGAAAGAGCCAGGGCAAACAATACCCCATCACCCTGCGCATCGTGGGACATGACGATATCGGTATCGTGACGAATATCACTTCCATCATCAATAAGGAGAGTGACATTCTGCTGCGGTCCATCAGCATCGATTCTCACGACGGACTTTTCTCGGGCATGCTGACCGTAATGGTAGACGATACGGGAAAACTGGAAGCACTGATCAAGAAGATCAAAACCGTAAAAGGAGTGAAACAGGTCAACAGAGGATAGTTATTCGTTAATAAACCTAATCAAGACAACCTAAATCGCACAAAAATCAGTACTTTTACAGCGGTTTAACTAAAAAGGACATAGCAATGAAAAAAATTTTTCTCAGCGCACTCCTGATTACACTGAGTGCACTATTCGTTTTTGCTCAGGGAACGGCTCTGATTAAATTTGAAAAGACGAGCCACAACTTCGGATCTTTCTCTGAAAGCAACCCGAAAGTTACCTGTACTTTCAAGTTTACCAATGCCGGTGACGGCCCGCTGGTGATCCACCAGGCCATTGCTTCCTGCGGATGCACCGTACCGCAATATCCGAAAGAACCCATCAAACCGGGAGAAAGCGGTATCATTACAGTAACTTACGACGGTGCAGGCAAGTTCCCCGGACATTTCCGAAAGACCATCACCCTGCGCACGAACAGCAAAGACGAAATCACCCGACTGGTCATTGAAGGAGACATGATGCCATCGGCTGACAAATAATACGGATCATCCCCCGGCCCCGAAAAGCCGGGGTTTTTTATGCCCGTAAAAACGTCGAATTCTTTTCATGAAAAGCCCGAGGGCTTTTCCCCTGAACGCCGAAACGTTTTTAAAAAACTCCGGCGGCTTCTGAAACAACTCCCCAAAGGTCCGGCACCCCCTTCCAGGGCATCCGGAACCAGGGAAAAAATCGTGCGGTCGATGAGCCGGAATCGTGCGGTCGTTGGGGCTGAATTATGCGGTCGTTGGAGCCGGATCGTGCGGTCGATTTTTCCCCTTCCTGCAAACCCTTCAGAACAGGCTCCTGCCCGCCTCCGTCTTCCCGGAGAAAAACCTCGCCGGAAGAGTATAAAAAAAGAGGATGCATCCCTCAGGACACATCCTCCAGTTTCTTTTACTGCAAGTGTGATGCAAGCAATCAAGCTTCAGCAGGAGCTTCAGCAGGAGCTTCTTCTGCGTTTGCAGCAGCCTCAGCTTCAGCTTTGGCAGCAGCTTCAGCAGCTTTCTTTTCAGCTACCTTCTGAGCGATTGTTTCATTTACTTTCTTTTCAGCTTCCAGACGTGCCTTCTCAGCAGCCTTCTTAGCTTCTGCGTCTTTTGCTCTCAAAGCGTCCAGACCAGCCTGTTTGTTTTCTTTCCAGGCATTGAAGCGAGCTTCAGCAGTAGCTTCATCGAATGCACCTTTAGCAACACCACCCAGCAAGTGTTTCTTCATGTAAACACCTTCGCGAGACAAGATAGTGCGTACAGTGTCAGTAGGCTGAGCACCTACCATCACCCAGTGCAATGCACGTTCAAAATTCAAATCTACTGTGGCAGGATTGGTATTCGGGTTGTAAGTACCAATTTTCTCAGTAAATCTACCATCACGTGGTGCTCTTGCATCTGCAATAACAATAGCATAGAACGCATATCCTTTGCGTCCGTTTCTCTGCAATCTGATTTTCGTTGCCATTTTCTTTTAAAATTTCTTTTTTAGTTTTTATTGATTTGAATTATGCCATCAACTCGTAATGGCGTAGCAAAGGTACGAATAATCTTTTATTCCACCAAGCTTTATCTTATAATTTACTGATTCCCCGCAACCATTTTTCCAGTTCGCCGGTCCATTGGCGCTTGTAGGGGAAGCTGTCGTTATATCCCCATCCGTGACCTCCGACAGGATAAACATGCAGACTGCTGGCCGGTACCTGATTGTTCACAAGCGCCTGAAAATAATTCAGACTGTTGGCAACAGGAACAGCCGTATCATCACTGCTGTGCATGATAAAGGCGGGCGGCGTCTGCGGTGTTACCTGAAGTTCATTGGAATATTCCCTGACCTTCTCGGCGGAAGGATTCTGCCCCAGCAGATTGATGCGGGATCCGCGATGGTTTATTTTCGGGTCCATACTGATGACCGGATAAAAAAGAATCTGGAAATCAGGACGGGTTTCCGCATCAAAGTGGGTAGCAGCCGTACTTGCCAGATGTCCGCCTGCCGAAGCGCCCATCACGCCGACTTTCTTCACCTGCCAGTCATCCGCATGACTGCGCATGACACGGATAGCCTGATGTACATCGCTCAGAGGTACCTCATCGTGTCCGTTGGGCATCCGGTAGCGAAGTACTGCATACGTGATCCCCTGGCTGTTGAACCAGGCGGCCATATCTGTTCCCTCGTGGTGCATGGCCAGAATCGAATATCCTCCTCCCGGACAGGCTACGACGGACAGTCCGTTTCCTTTTTCAGCCGGATAGACATACAGGATAGCCTCCCGGGTATTCTTGGGATAATCCGGATCCGTCAGATCTTCCTGCAGGATGCCGTTGTCGTTAGGGGCACCATCAGGCCATAATTTAATCTCAATTGCTTTCTGGGCAAAGAGAGCGGCCGGAAGGAGAAACAAAAGGAAAAGCAATGACTTTTTCATACGGCAAATACTTTTCAGCGTTTATTTTTTCAGTTTCATGCTTGCTTTCACCAGATAAGTGATCAGCAGGATATAAGCCAGCAACGATACGATCTGACTCATCGGATTTGCCAGCCAGCTTTCGTTAATCAGATTGATTTTACAGTAACGCATAATGGCACTTACCACACCCATCAGGGCACCTCCGGCAATGAATCCGGAAGCCAGCAGGGTTCCTTTCTCACCACGTGCACTGTTCACTGCTTCGTCTTTGCTGCGGGTTGTGACATACCAGTTGACAGCACCGCCGACCAGCAACGGGAGGTTCAGTTCAAGAGGAATGAACATTCCCAGCGCAAAGGCCAGTGCAGGCACTCCGCAGAAAGTCAGGATCAGAGCAAGCAAGGCTCCGGCTCCATACAACAGCCAGGGTGCTCCCACTCCGTTCATCAGCGGATCAATCACAGCCGCCATGGCATTGGCCTGCGGGGCAGCCAGCTGTCCGCTCGTAAAGCCGTATGATTCATTCAAAACCATAATCACACCGCCTACGGTAGCAGCCGATACCAGAGTTCCGAGGAACTTCCAGGTTTCCTGCTTCTTCGGAGTACTTCCCAGCCAGTAACCGATCTTCAGGTCAGTGATAAAACCTCCGGCCATGGAAAGAGCGGTACATACAACGCCTCCCATTACCAGAGCAGCCACCATTCCTGTCGCTCCGTTCAAGCCAACAGCAACCATGATAACCGATGCCAGAATCAGTGTCATCAGAGTCATTCCCGATACAGGATTGGTTCCCACAATGGCAATCGCATTGGCTGCGACCGTTGTGAACAGGAACGAAATACCTGCTACCAGCAGAATGGCTACCACTGTATGCAACACATTTCCCTGCATTACGTCGAAGTAGAAGAACAGCAGTACCAGCAACAGGGTAAAGATAGATCCGAAAGCAATGATCTTCATTGAAATGTCCTTCTGCGTACGTTCAGCCTTCGCTTCAACTTTCTTTCCACCCATTTCGCGGGCAGCAAGACTCACCGCACTCTTGATGATTCCCCAGGAACGGACAATACCAATGATACCTGCCATCGCAATACCACCGATACCGATGCTCTTGGCATATTCGGAGAAAATCTGTTCGGGTGACATGTCTTTTACGGCCACTGCAATCGAAGGATTCCATGCATTCAGCACCTGATCTCCCCAAAGCAGAGAGAAACCGGGAACAATGATCAGCCAGACAGCCAGTGAACCGGCACAGATGATGGCCGCATACTTCAGTCCGACAATGTATCCGAGTCCCAGTACGGCAGCACCCGTATTGATCTTGAAAACCAGTTTCAGCTTGTCAGCCAGGGTTTCTCCCCATCCGCAGACACGGCTCGTGAAGTTTTCATTCCACCAGCCGAAAGTTCCCACGATGAAGTCATACAGACCTCCTACAAGGCCCGCCATCAGCAGCGGTTTGGCCTGATCGCCTCCCTTTTCACCGGAAACAAGCACCTGAGTACTGGCCGTAGCTTCCGGAAAAGGATATTCACCATGTTTCTCACTTACGAAATATTTACGGAATGGAATCAGGAAAAGAATACCCAGCACACCGCCCAGCAGGGAGCTGATGAACATCTGCATAAAGTTGACCGTCATTTCGGGATACTTTTCCTGCAGGATATAAAGAGCAGGAAGCGTAAAGATGGCACCGGCTACAATTACGCCTGAGCAGGCACCGATGGACTGAATCATGACATTCTCTCCCAGTGCGCCTTTGCGCTTGGTGGCACTTGACACACCCACGGCAATAATGGCAATAGGAATGGCGGCTTCAAACACCTGTCCTACTTTCAGGCCCAGAAAGGCCGCTGCTGCCGAGAAAATGACAGCCATCACAATACCCCAGCTTACAGACCAGAGGTTAACTTCCGGATAAGTTTTGTCGGGAGACATCAAAGGTTCATACTTTTCCCCCGGCTTCAGCGGCCGGAATGCGTTTTCAGGCAATCCAACCGGTTTTTCTTGTTCTTCTTTCATGCGCTTCTATAGTTTTTGATTAGTAATTTTCCTTTTATCGCGTCCAAAAGTACGAAAAAATTAGGTCAGAAAAGGAATTTTTGACAAACAAAACGCACCAAAGCACACAGATCTTACGGATCCGTCTCCCTATACCTTATTATATATAAGAGCCAAAGCAGAGGCAATCTTTTCAGGAACATGCGGAAGAGGAGATAAAAAAGAAGCTCACAAATCCTTCATTTGTGAGCTTCTTCGCTTTCAGATTCTCAGTTTTCACTGAATCTCAGCGGTGCGTACGGGAGTAAGAGAATGATTGTATCTGACACCTATATATAGCATATAGTATTGATTATTAGGTATATATAAAAATCAAGTACCTTTTGTACCTTCAATAAAATTCATATACTTTCAAAAAACGAGGGAGTGTTAATTCCCCCTAATTGTCCTAATTTTACTTCATACCTTTGTTCTGGAGCTAAAGAGGAATCGAACTTTACAGGGGGAGTACGGAGGGAGTATTTATATCATGTACAATCATATAATATCCAGTGATTTACATTATATATACCCAACCGAATTTCTCTTTAACTTCATCGAAAATTTAAAAACGAAGCGTATGAAGAAGATGAATTTTAACACGAGAGCCTATGTTACGAAAAATGGGCAGCTAATGATTAGGGTAAGATGGAATAGTAAGAAGAATGAGGTAGCTTTTTCTGTTGGTTATACCATTGACCCGACGAAATGGGACTCTACAAAGCAACTGGTAAAAGCCAATACCACACATTATATTGGTGGAAAGACTGTGTATGCACGTGAGATTAACAATGCAATCCGTACTTTCTTGGGGTGTATTGAAGAAGTCTTTGCTGAATATTCACTTCATAATGAAATACCGGGTACTGCTGACTTGAAGGAGTTGGTAAATGAGAAGCTGGGGAGAAACAAGCCCAAAATCGTAGAAGATAATACAGAAAAGACACTGAAAGACATTTTTTCTGAATTTTTACAGCTTCGTCCACAAGAGGGAGGTTGGGGAGATAAGATACATGAAAAGTATGAGCAAATGTGGAATCAGTTAAGTAGCTGCGACCCTAATATAACACTGGAAAAACTTACAGCTTCTAAAATGCAGGAACTTTTACAGTGGTATGTGAAGAATGATTATTGCAACCGTACCATACAGAAGCAGTTCAGAATACTAAAATCATTCCTTCGCTGGGTTTCTAGAAATGGATATACCATACAATCCGGCGTATTGGAGTTTAAACCTAACCTAAAAGTAATACCCCGAACAGTTACTTTTCTTAAATACAAAGAGCTTATGAATTTCTTTGAGTATGAGTTTCCAAAGGAGAAGGAATATCTGTCAAAGGCTCGTGATATGTTCTGCTTCATGGCTTTCACTTCACTGAGATATTCTGATTTAGCCAAACTCAGACCTAGCAATATAATAGACGGTTATTTGGATTTTTGTACTGAAAAAACGGACGACAGGTTACATATTGCATTGACGGAACACGCTCAGAAGATTATAGATAAATATGATTGGTATAAAGGTGATACTGTTTTTCCAGTTCCTTCCAATCAAAAATTGAATGATTATCTGAAAGAAGCTGCAAAACTGGCTGGGCTAGATAGGGAGATAACACAGGTTTATTTTAAAGGTAATACCAGACACGAAGATACCTATAAGTTTTGGGAGCAGATAAGTTGCCACGATGCAAGAAGAACTTTTGTATGTTGTTCTTTGGCTCTTGGTATTCCGGCTAGTGTTGTAATGAGTGCTACAGGACATAGTGATTACGAATCTATGAAACCTTACATTGAAGTAGCTGATGAAACTCAGAAGATGGAAATGGATAAGTGGAATACCCATCAATACAAGTCGGGTATCATTGAGAAGCTGGATAAGATGGGTTCTGAGCAGTTAAAAAAACTTTTTGAGTATGTGAAGGAAATAGCTTGAAGATAAATTCTTATATTTAGAGCAGTATTCGGTTGGTTGATTATCGGGTACTGCTTTTTTGTTTAATATTAAATTATAAGTTTATGGTGCAAAATGTAACGATAAACATTCAGAACAATTACTATGTTCAAGCTCCATCTCCTAAAAGCAATATGAAAGCTTTTGGTTGGGGAGTAGCTACCGGTTCTGCTGGAGGAATATTACTGTATTTATTAAATAAAAAATGTTCTAAAATTCGAAATAGAATTGCTCCTATAACAAAGTGTGTAAATAAACTCTTTGGGGATGATGATTTGAGAAACGAATTGAACAACGCAATGCTTTCTGCAAAAAGAAACAACTGTGCTAATACTAATCCTTCTGCAAATGTTAGTCATTCAGAAAGTATCATCATAAATACTAACCATTCTGAGAGTAACAGAAGCGATAATACAAATATAACGGAAGAAAAAGTAAATAATAACCAGCAACAACCCCAATCTAAGGATGATTCATTCTCAGATGAACAAGCTAAATGTTCCGAAATGGTGGAATCTTCCAATGGAAAAGTTATTTCTTCTCCAGTACAGGAAAAAAATGCAGATTTAGGTGAACAATATGCTGCTGATATGAAATGTTCACCAGCGGAAGAACAAAAGAAAAGTGTTTCTTTCCAGCAAAAGAACAAACGTAAAACAGAAAAAAAAGTAGCAAGGGGAACTATTTTATATAATCCTCTGCTTCTTCCTAATTTAATTAGAGGTTTTGAAGTTGATTTACAGCAAACAGCATTGAAGGTGTTGTATGGATTATGTCAGAATAGACTGTTTCAATGTTCAGAAGACTGTTTTCTCTATTGGTTTGGTGGAGAATCAGATACCCCTAAAAAAGCGTATCAAAGAATATCATGGCAGAAAAGCAAGCTGACTTTGCAATACTTTATGAAACAACTGTATAATGAAAGGTTTGATAAAGGACAATGGGAAATGGTTGCTAATGTATTCAAAATAAGAGGTAAAACTATTCCAGTCGGGGATTTAGGAAAAAATACAAGCAATGTCGGAGATAAAGACAAGCAAATGATTGATGACCTTATAAAACAGTTCAAAAAGGAGGTAAAAAAGATAGCACCAAGTAGCATTAAGTAGTATGAAGCAGTCATTGAATATCATATAATAGCATTAAATATCGTCTGATAATATCATGTAATATCAAGTATAATCTATTGATATAAAAGCAGTTACAATTCCTTTGTAGCTGCTTTTTTTGTTTCTACATTTGCACTGTTCCCGGGAACGAAAACAATGTATTAATTAAAAAAATAACTATATGAAAAAAGAAAATCCAATCGTGTTATCCCTTTTGGATAAGCCAGTATTAATGATGAGCGGTGGAGAATTTTTGAAATTGCTGCAACAGGTAGAAACAAAGAAAGTGGTTGAACAGCCTTCGGTATCTAACTATCCAAAGTTACCACCATTTGTAACAGGTATCAAGAGTGCAGCCGAAGTCTTTGGTATATCAATCAGTAATATAAGCAGGATGAAAGCTGACGGTGTACTTGACGAAGCCATACTGCAAAATGGAAAGACCGTCATTTTTGATACCTATAAGATGTTGGAAATACTTCGTCTGAGTAATCATAATAATAAGTTCAACCGTAAACAAGCGTAGATTATGAGTACCGTTCAGAAGGAGTTGCGAAAGATAGCAGGGGAATTGTCCCCTGCTGATATTGAGTTCTGCAAAGAAGAAACACAGAAAATAGCAGATTTATCTCCCAAGATGTTCGCCAAAGTTTTTTCACTCTTGTATATCGTTGATTTGCTTGGTGCTGAAAAAGACGGAGGAATCAGAATAGCAAGGCTTGAAATGAACAGAAAACCAAAAGCCAAAGCTATCGAATCGCTGAAAAAAACAATCTTAGAGGTTGGAGCGCAAATTATGTGTGTGATTATTCCTGCTACTGTTGCAGTCAGGTTTGGATTTACAATAACTGATTTTGATGGGAATCCCATACCGGAGGATGAGCTTTCAAGAACTGTGGTAATCATAGACGGTCAGACAAGATATTCCGCTATTCGTGAAATCAGACAAGAATTTCCCGATATTAAGTTGCAGTTATATGCTTATTTTCCTCTGCAATGGATAGCTTTAGACAAGATGTTACAGGCTATCAATCTGAAAGTATTTACTTGGATGAACAGTGATTTTATGACAGGTGTACTGGGAAATACCAATATAGACAAAGACACTAAAGCTGCTCTGGAGTATGTTCAAATGCTGGAATCAAGGGGATATAACTACACTTCCGCCTGTGAATGGATAACTCTCACGAAAGGGATTATCAGAAAGACACCTCTCGTAAGAGCCATGAGTGAAGAAAATCCCAATCTAAGCTATTCATACTCTGAATCTGGAATAGCAATTCATAAGGCTGCACTGGAGAAATTCTCAGGAGCTAATGAGGATGCGTTGAAAAACAAGACCATTCCTGAGCTTGTCATAGAAAAATGGTGTACCGCCTGTAAGGAACTGAGCCAGAAGGATGCAACAAAGTATATCATATCCTTTATCAAGGGGATTGGAAATGACGACCTGAGAGAAATGGTATCTCCAAGCGAGTATAAACGTGGCTGTGGAAAGAAGAAGGAAGTATTTGTAAAGGAACAGTTTGAACAGTCATATCAAGTGTTCCTAAAAACTAACCCATTAAAAACAGAACAGAATGAAAAAAACTTATAAACAATGGATTACGGAAGATTATATATTCTGTACCCCTGTAAATCCCAAAGTGGATATGATGATGGTTGGCTCTTATAGATGTAATCTAAAGGTACATACAGGTGAAGTGATGTTGGAAGCTGTATCTGCCGAAGTATTTTTAAGGAGGGGTTATAAAGCTACTGACCCTAATGGTATTCCTGTTACTCTCTTGGATTCTGATTTGCCCAATAAACTGGTTATCGTTGAGGATTTGAACTTATACTTTGCACTTCAACAAGAAATGCTTCTGGAAGATGATAATGTAGTGGTTGAGATTCTGGATGATTTATCACGAGCCAAGAGGTGGAGTTTCTAATGTCTAACAAGGATGGGAGTTATTTTTATGGCTCTCATCCTCAAAAAATGACTGATGTTATGGGTAAGATTGAACTTAGCAATGGGGTGATGCAGTTTATAAATTGCAGTATTCCCTTTCCAACCACCAACGGGCTTCACATAGTAAGTTCCGGCTGTGGTTCAGGAAAATCGACTATGATTCTGGAGATAATAAAGGAGAAATGCAGTAAAGGAATTTTAGTAGTGGTTGCAACGATTGAAGCTGCGGAGGAACTTGGGAGGAAAACAGAAGAATGGATTGGCGGTATATCTTCTTTTCATCGTCCAAAGCTCATGGTATTGCACTCCAGTACAAACAGAATAGCTGAAATGGGAGCTTACAAGGATAATCCCATCTCTTTGGCTGATTATGATATTCTGATTATCACCTCTGCCCGGATTATTATAGAGCCTTACGAGCTTTTCATTTCCTATAATACCGGAAAAAGAGAATTTATGCTGATAGATGAAATGATTAACTATTATCCGCAACCTTTTGAGATTCCACGAGAAATAAGGGATATTGTTACCTTCATTGACAGCCACAAGACCCATAATGGAAAATCAGGTGTGGAGTGTGAAGGAGGGTTTTATCAGCATTGTTATCAGGATATAAACCAGATGTGGGCTGCTTATGGAAAAAGTGGTTACAAGCTGTTCCGTGCCAGGAATGAGCTTGCAAGATATAAGACTGAATATATCTTTAACCATATCCTAAAGAATGGTATTGTTCCTATTCGTGGAAGGGTGAATGATTTTGCTGATGGATTATGCTGCATATTGTTTGACGGTACTGCTGATAACATATTCAGGGAAACAGACCAAAGGATTCTCAGTGTTGAAGGTTTCCGTTATTCAAGTGATATAGAGTTTATCCAGTTTGATATACCGTTCAAGAGGAAAAACAATGAGAACTGGAACAAAAATGAGTTTATGGCTGTTGGAAAAGGAGTTGTTTATATGCTGAAAAATGTTTGCAGTACAGGAAAGAGCCTTATCGTAACATGGAAGTCTTTGGATATATTCAAGGGGGTAAGGAATGAAGGGGTTGCTGATACTTATGAGCTTGCCGGAGATAAGGTACAGTATAATTTCCCTAAACTTTTGGGAGAATGTCTGATGGAAGCAGGAATAAGCTCAGACTGTTTTTCAATTATTTACAGAGGGAGCGGTCTTGACAGAGGTTCTAATGAATACAGAGATTTCCAAAATATTGTTTTCTTAGGCGAATGGCATATTCCTGATAATATTGTAGGAGATATAAATAAGATGTTCGGGTGTCGTTGCAGCTTCAAGGACTATATGAAGTCTTTGGTAATCCAGACTATATGCAGAATCCAGATAAGAAAGCATAGTGGACTTCCGATAAAGGTTTATTTTTCTTCCGATATTGACTATAATCTCATGGAGGAAGTTCAGGAGTATTTCATTAAAAATTCACCTTCTACCTGTAAAATAGGTGGTGTAATGAAGCCATGTAAGAGATATAGCAAACCTGAAAAGAATTGCATTATGGATATGATAAGCCTTTACTCCTATGACCCAAAGATAAGGGATAGTATAGAGAATGAAACTACTTATTCATTTGATATTACTTTGGATGAACTATATAATCTGATTCCTAAAAAAAGAAAGGCTAAAGATAGATATAATAAACTTTGTAAATATTTGAATGATAGAGGAATAAATATGAATATAACATAGAGCCAAAAAATTTCTATATCCTATATAATGGTATATTTAGAGAAAAAAGAAAAAGGTTACATTACTTGTCTGACTAAAAAACGATATAAAGATGGAACTGAATGAAATAATGGTGTCCTGCTTTCCTAACGTGCTTGTAAAGGTAAATCCTAAGCATATCCCTCTGCTTGAAGTGTTGGAAAGCATAAGGAAAGGTGATTTGAAAGCGAGGGTTGAAAGAGTGAGAAAAGAAAGCGACCATAACAAGAGAAACGAGCTTAAAAAGAAACTGCTGCCTGCTATTTGCTTTTCTGGTATGTTTGAAGGGATGGAGGATGCAAAAATTATAATCTCATCAGGGGTTATCTGTATAGACCTTGATAATGTAGCTGACCTGAAAGCTGAAAAGGAGCGGTTAAAAACTAATCCTTATGTGCTATCTGTATTCAAATCTCCCTCCGGTAATGGTTTGAAGGTGCTTGTCCTGCATGACCTGCAAGATTTTTCCTATCATAAGGCTTTGTATTATTATATTGGAAATTTATTAGGAGTAACCGGAAGAAGTGATTTGAAGTTTGACCTATCATGCTCCAATATCTCCCATCCCTGTATGTGGTCTTATGATTCCGGGCTTTATCTGAACAAAAATGCTAATAGACTGCATATAGACACAGCTAATCTTCCATCCATTCCACCTGCTCCCAAAAAGAAAGGGAAAGCTGCTACGCCTGTCCTTAATAGTAATATAACTCCAATTCAGATTACAAAATCAATAAGAGCTAAGGCATTAGAATCCCATACCTTATTTGAAGAATATTATAGCATGTACCCCGGTGTTCGGAACAATAACCTTCTGATATTGGCTAGTTTCTTCTATAATGATGGAATACCGGAAAGGGTTGCTGTTGATTATCTGATAGCTTATTATAGTAGTATTGAAAATGGATTCACTTCTGACGAGATAAGAAAAATAGTACATTCTGCTTATCATTAATGGATTATATATCAGATTATCAATATATTATAGTAATAACCAAAAAATCTACATATCCTATATAATGGTATATCCAGAAAAAAAGAAAAAGGTTACATTACTTGTCTTTTTAATTCTCTGGATATTATCGGATAATAGGGAGAAACAAAATACTGGAAGCCTGCATATTGGTTTCCAGTATTTTTATATGTTACTTCATTTGTACCCTCAGAACAATCATATTTGAATTTATCTCCAGCCAACAATCCCTTATCTTGCTTGCTCCAAGAATTTTAGCACTTTTTTTGTAAGCATCCAGAAAATCAGTCTGGAGCATTGAATAGGAATAACCTCCGGGAACGATAGGGAACGGCTCTGGCATGAAGAAACCATTATAACCGTGTCCTGTAAGTAAGAAAGCGTCTGCATCAATTATATCTTTTTCAGGGTCAGCTCCCAGTACAGAATAATCAATACCCCTATAAAAGTACATGGATGCTACATTTCCTAAAGTATAGAGCCTGAATTTTATAATATCCTTACCAATACAATCATCAATGTTTTTCTGTACCGATTTTTCAATTTCACTAATGTTTGTTTCAGTCATGGTATATACTTTACTCATGACGAATATTTTCTTTTCTTTTTTCATTGTTATCTCCTCCTTAGTTTAATATGTGATTTTCATTATGATACAATCCGGATAACATCTTATACCGATTTCTTCAACAAACCCTTCCTCTCCGTCACAAGAGAACAGTAATAAGGTTTTGTAGAACTGGATGAATGTAGTTATGTCAGTATAGAAGTTTTTCCCATTAAAACACAGTGGGCTAATTAATGGATAACCGCCCATCTTCTTAGGTATGAAAGCTCTGATACCAATACCTGTTATAATATTTGCGTCCGTATCATAAATAACAGGTTTGTCCGGATTGATATTAAAATCACGGATAAATTTCATAATTACATGATTTTCGCTTAACTTCTGAACTTCAAAATATACCATTCCACCTGTCGTTTCCTCTAAAGAATCATTTACGGCTGATTCTATCTCCTCTATCGTCATTGTAGTATCAACGATAGCTCTGTTTGCAATAAAATAGTTTTTCATAGTTTAGATTTTTGTGATTTGATTGTTAATTTGATTCCCAGTTCTTTTGAAAGATAAGATACTAACCCAGTATAAGCGTCCGTTCTTTTTCTTTCTCTTGGGCATATCTCTAGAAGTTCTTTCAATGTAACTTCAATACAGAATCCAGTTGAAAAAGAATCACCGTACTTCTCCCGTAAGGCTTCAATATCTTTCTTATACTTTTCAGGGATAGGTTTGGCAATTGTACTACTTTTTTCGGTTACATCAGGAGTAGTTTCTCTAACCTGACGCTCTGACGATTCTTCTAAAGTACCATCAAAGAATATATTCATTAGATTTCCTAACATAGTTGTTGGTATTATTTTTGTCATTAGTTAGAGTTTCAATCCACCAGAATCGCGTTTTGTCATTTTGAGAAAGTAGATATAAAAAATAACGCACTAAGATTTATGTTCCTAGTGCGTTATATACTATCAGTTAGTTAAGATTATTGTAATTTGAACTTTACCAATGTACTTGTTTTCATTTTTACATACTTTCCGTCTTTTATACCGGGTTTCCATTTAGGCATGGAACTGATAACTCTTACTGCTTCTTCATCCAGATAAGGGTCTATGCTTTCCATAACTTCTACATCTGTTACATTTCCTTCTTCATCTATTACATAAGAAACCCTTACATTACCCATAACTCCATTTTCTTGTGAAACAGTGGGATATTGAAGATGATTTGATATATACTCGCTTAGTTCTTTCATTCCTCCCGGAAATTCCGGATTTCTATCTGTCATGGTAGTTTGTTGGGTATCATTCGTTGTAACAGTTGATGAATGATTATTTCCTAAATGTAATTCAAAAGGCATTTCGACTTGTTTATAATTGGTAAATGTACCATAGAAAGAATCATTAGTAAACCTTCCTTTGAAATTGCTTGTCTGCTGTCCTTCATTATTAAATTCAAGCAATGCAACATCACCACTTTCTGAAATACCACCATATAAGTACAAATAATTATCACTACCGTTCTTGTCATAATAATATTTGCCATATATCTTGTTGTTTTGGATGGATAACTGCATTGTAACAGAATACTTGTTATCAATCAGACCTTTTAACTGATAATTGTTTCCACTAGTTGAAGGTATTATAAGATTTCCATTGAGATTGTAATAAATATCTATGTTTACAAATTCACTCATGGCAACACAATCACCCCATTTAGTCATAATTCTTCTATTGGCTATATATCCATCTTGTTTTTTAATGACTTCACTTCCTGAACATATTTCTCTTATTTGCCAATTTGAGGGGTCTAACTCTAATAAATATTCAGTATATCCAATACTGTTAGCTCCATTATTTCCAGAAATTAATAACTTGTTGTTTTGTGAATTCAATACTTCGGTAAATTTTTACCGAAAGATTAAAAGTTAAACAATAGAACCGGCAAAAGCTGGTTCGGAAACACT
>ENA-ORKV01000231-ORKV01000231.1-human-gut-metagenome-genome-assembly--contig:-NODE-231-length-74855-cov-9.079301_pt1 | contig 74855 bp, 63 predicted proteins | sample MGYA00243058_ERZ508805 | MGnify/ENA primary metagenome ERZ508805 (study PRJEB26277, sample SAMN04329770) | human gut metagenome | biome: human-associated habitat | host: Homo sapiens | place: USA...
AGTAACATTTACAACAAAGGTAAGTGGAACAACAGGAACAGTACAATATAAATACTATAGATATTTAAATGGAAACTATGCAACTATAAAAGATTGGTCAAATAGTGGTTCAATAAAAATAGCACCAAGTACAGCAGGAAAATATGATATATATGTAGCTGTAAAAGATGGAAGTGGAAAAACAGTAAGAAAAAATATAACATTTACATTTAAATAAAAGTAAGGATTCTTTAATTTTAAAAAAGCTATCATTTCAAATTTGAAATGATAGCTTTTTGATTTGTAATTATATTAAAAATGATAAGTTATTGTAAAAAATAACAAAAAAACAAGGTGCAATATTGGGGGGGTGCACCTTGTTTTTTATATACCATCTTCTGAGTAAGATGGATTTTATAAAGGGGATAAATAATATGCTTAATTACTTTACAACTTAATTTTACAATATAAATATGTCATTTTTATGTCAAATAGATAAAAATTTATTAATGAATTAATAGTAATAAGAAATAGTTACTAAAAAAGAGAAAAAATATTTGTTGTATGATATACTAATATGTATAAATATACAATATAATGAATGAAAGGAAGAAAGATGAAGAGACAATATAAAATAATAACTTTTTTATTGATAATTTTTATAAGCTTATCTTATATTAATGTATTTAAAGTTAAGGGAGAAGAGTATAAAAGTAAGTATGATCCTAGGGAACTTGGTTTAATGACTTCTGTTAAAGATCAAGGAAATTTAAATGTATGTTGGTGTTTTGCAGGAATGGCTGCAGTGGAGAGTTATTTAAAATTAAAGGGTTATGGAGAATATGATTTTTCTGAAGAGCATGTAAGATGGTGGGGCACATTAAGAGATGGATATGGTTTTAAAAGAGAAAGTTATGATCCAGCTAGCTTTAGTGTGGTGAAAAATTATTTAACAAGTGCTGGTGGAGTTAGACTTGAAGAGGATATTCCTTATAATCCATCTGAAAATGCTACTATTCCAGAAAATATGGATACTGCTTCTCCTAAGTTTTATGTTACTGATATAGTGGAAATTCCAAATGATATGAATAAAGTTAAAAAGGGAATATTAGAATCTGGTGGGGTGGTTTCATCATATAGAAGTAACAACATTTTTTCAGGTAAAACTATGAATGAATATTATTGTAATGATGAAACTTTTGTAAAAGATGAGCAACATGCTATATTGATAGTTGGATGGGATGATAATTATTCAAAAGATAATTTTAAGGATAATAATAAACCTAAAAATAATGGAGCTTGGCTTATAAAAAATAGTTGGGGTAATTATAATGATGAGGGTGGATACTTTTGGATATCTTATGAAGACAAAACTTTATTGCAAGCAGAAGATAATTTCTATATAAGTGGTGTATGTGATATAAATGATGGAAAAAGAATCTATCAGCATGATGAATTTGGTCCAACAGCTTATATTTATTCTATAGATAATGAGACAAAGGAAGAAAAACAAATAATTGAATGTGCAAATGTTTATGATTTTGAAGATGGTTATGATGTATTAGAAGGAATAACATTTATGACTTCATCAATAGGTGCAAAGTATAAAATATCTTATGCTCAAGTTGAAGATACTAATATAATAGATGAAAATAAAACCATAGTATTAGCAGAAGGAACAGTACCTCATGCAGGTTTTATTACAGCTTCAGTAGATGGAGTAAAGGTACCAGAGGGAAAAGGATATATAATAGTGTCTATTGATAATAGTGGAAATAATAAAGAAGCTTTAATAGGAGCTGAAACCTTATCTGATAATTGTATGAGAAAAATAAATAAAGGTGAAAGCTATATGATAGTTCAAAATTATGCAATAGATTCCTTTGAATATAGTAATGAAGAAAATGCAGAAAATTATACTATAAAAGTTATTGCAAGAAATACAGAAGGAAAAATAGTAGCTCAAGATATTATAGACAAGCAAAAAGAAGCTTTAAATGAAAGTGAAACAAATAACAATAGTTCTGTTAATAGAAGTAGTGAAGCTATTTCAGAAAAAGGAGATTTTATTTTAATAATTGAATTAGTTTCAATACTATTAGTAATAATATTTTTTATAAATAAGAGCAGAAGAAAATAAATAAAGCACAAGGTAACTAAATATTAAAAAATTTAATTAAATGTTACAATTTGTATAAAAATATCTTTACTTAATGTAAATATGATATTATATAAATGTAAAAGTTCATGTAAAGGGAGTAGAAAATATGCAGGAATACATAAATAAAGCAAATGATATTATTAAAGAAGTTAAAAAAATAGTTATAGGTAAAGATAAAATAATAAAAAAAGTATTAACAACAATATTAGCAAAAGGAAATATTTTAATAGAAGATATACCAGGAGTAGGAAAAACTACTTTAGCATTAGCTTTTTCAAAAGCTATGTCCCTTAATTGTAAAAGATTACAATTCACTCCAGATGTATTACCAAGTGATATATTAGGTTTTTCTATTTATAATAAAGATTTAGATAGATTTGAATATAAACAAGGAGCTATAATGTGTAATTTATTTTTAGCTGATGAAATAAACAGAACATCTGCTAAAACTCAATCTGCTTTATTAGAAGTAATGGAAGAAGGAAAGGTAACTATTGATGGTATAACAAGAAAAGTTTCTAAACCTTTTATTGTTATAGCAACACAAAATCCAGTTGGTTCTATAGGAACTCAAATGCTTCCAGAATCTCAATTAGATAGATTTATGATTAAGCTTACTATGGGTTATCCTGATATGAAAAGTGAAATAGAAATTTTAAAAGGAAAGCAAAAAAAAGTTCCTCTTAATGAAATAAACACTGTTGTAACAAAAGAAGATATTTTAGTTATGCAAGATTTAGTTGAAAATATTTATATACATGAAAAAATATATGAATATATAGTAACTTTAATATCAAAAACTAGAAATCATCCTTTAATAGATTTAGGAGTAAGTCCAAGAGGAAGTGTTGCATTAACAAAACTAGCAAAAGCCACAGCTTTTTTAAAAAATAGAGATTATGTAGTTCCAGAAGATATACAAGAAATTTTTAAAGATGTTACAATTCATAGAATTATATTAAATACTAAAGCTAGGATAAGCAATACTTCAGAGGAAAAAATACTTTTAGACATTTTAAATAGCGTTAGTGTACCAGGAACTAAGTAATTAGGAGGAGATATGTTAAAAACAAAAATAATATATTTTTTTATAGTTATAGGAACTCTTTTATTTACTATTTTATATTCAGATTATTTTCCTTTAGCAATATTTATAACAGTTTTATTATTACCAATAGTATTAAATATTATTATAAGAATTATAAAGAAAAATATTAATTTAAATATTGAAAGTAGTGATGTGTTAGAAAGTAAAGATGAAGAAATAAGTGTGAAAATAGTTATAAAAAATAATTCTATTTTTCCAGTTTTAAATGGAGAATTAAAGTTAAGTTGTTATAATAAATTTTCAAATAATAAAGAAATAGAATATATAAATTTCCCTATTAATTCTAAAGAAGAAGAAAGTATAACCTTTAAAATTAAATCTAAATATTGTGGAAAATTAATAATTCAGGCTGAAAGCTTAAAAATATATGATTATTTAACAATTTCTTCAGTAAAGAAGAAATTAAATAAATCTAAAGAAATAATTATACTTCCTAATATATATAATTTAAGTCTTTTTAATAAAATTTTAGATGTAAATTCATTAGATGGAGAAAATTTTTCTAAGGATAAATCAGGGGATGACCCTTCAGAGGTATTTAATATAAGAGAATATGTGGAAGGGGATAAAATACAAAGAATTCATTGGAAACTAAGTAGTAAAGTTAATAATATTATGATAAAAGAATATAGTCAACCTATATCAAATAGTTCAATAATAATAGTAGAGTTTTGTGAAGATAAAAATAATATTAATATAATTCAAGGAATTGTAGAAACAGCTATATCTTTATCTTATATGCTTTTATCATATAATTATATTCATTACATATGTTGGTATGATAAAGGTAAAGATTATTTTAATAAAGTAATTATAAGTTCAAAAGAAGATATATTAAAAGTAGCTTGTAAATTATTATTATTAACAACATATGAAGAAAACTTTCTAGCTCTAAAACACTATGATATTGAAAGTAATGGTGAAAAATTTTTAAAAAAGTTTTATGTAACTTCTAATATACCTAAAAAAGATATTTCTTATCTTGAAGAAAATGAAAATATGGATATTCTTTATTTAAAGGATAAAAGTGAGGTAAATTTAAGTAATTTAAAGGTTATTGATGCAAACAATTTAAAAGAGAGTTTAGAAAATTTGGTGATGTGAGGTGAATAATATGAAAAAAAATAATAAAGTAGAAAAAGAAATTATTTTAAACAAAGATTTACACTTATCATCATCATCTTATTATGAAAATTGGTATTTAAAAGTTTTTTTAATTATTATGTGCTTTTTTGGGGTGTATGGAGCTATATTTTCTTTTATTACAAGCTTTGATTTAGAAGTTTCAAATCTTACCCTTAGTGTTTTTATAATATTACTTATAACAATATTTTCTTTAACATTTTCCATGAAAAAAAGAAGAAATGCAATACTTTTAGGAATAAATATAATTTACATTATTTTATATTTTTTATTTAATAACATAGTTATTTATGGTGTTATTAATATATTTGCTAAGGTAAATGATAAGTTAAGTTCTGTTACAGGTGGGATATTACTTGATGTTTATTCATTAGCTAGTGAAAACATTAATGTTTCTGTTCAAACCTCTATGTCTATAGCCTTAATGTTTATTGCATTTATAATAATTGAAGTAGTTTCTTATTCAATAATATATGGAAATAATTTTATTTTACTATTAATAGCAACATTACCTTGTTTAGAATTTGGAGTATTTTTTGCCATTATGCCAGATATGCTTCCATTTTTAATGCTTATTATTTGTTGGATAGTAGCTTTATCTTTTTCAATGTTTAAGGTTTCATCAAAAAATAAAAGGGAGTTTAAGTATAATAAAAGGAAAAAGAAATATTTTTATGTTAATGGAAAGGTAAGAAAAAATATTAATGTAAAAGGTGGAATAATTTTAGCTATAATTAGTTTCTTAATATTTTCCCTTGTATTTATTATTTATCCAAAGGAAAAATATTTAAATAGTAAAAAACTTATTAATAAAAAAAGAGAAATAGCACAATATATTAATAATGCAGAATATGAAAAAATATTTCCTTTACTTTCAAATACTGCAACAGGTGGAATAAGTGGAGGAAGATTAGGTTTAGTTGATGGAATTGAATATGATAATAAAACAGATTTAATTTTAGAAACAGATAACTTATATAATGATATTTATCTTAAAGGATATGTAGGAGAAGTATATACAGGACGTAGTTGGAGAAACCTTTCTTCATCTTCATATAGAAAATATAAAAAATTATTAAAAGGGATTTGCACTCAAAATTTAAATTATGAAGGAGCAAAAGAATATTTTTCTTTTGAAGGAGAAAGTGAAAGTAGTATAAAAATTCAAAATGTAGATGCAAATAAAAACTATATATACGCACCTTACAATGCAAATTATGAAGATAATAGTAATATATTTAAATTTAATAATGATAGTTTTGTTTCACCAAAATTAAATAAAAAAACCTATTCATTTAATTACTATCCAGAGGAAATGGATGAGTATGAAAATATACAATTTAATAAAGAGTATTTAGAAAAAGAAAGTAAATATAGAGAATTTGTATATGATGTATATACTAAACTTCCAAATTCTACTCTTAAAAAGGTAAGAGAAGAATATGAGGATATAGGAAATAGAACTGATTATAGTGTTTATGATAAAATTAATCTTGCAGAAGAAATAGTAAATAATGAAACAAACTATACTCTTTTCCCTGGAAAATTACCTAGTGGTAAGGATTTTGTTGAATATTTTTTATTTGAAAATAAAAAAGGTTATTGTTCTCACTATGCTTCAGCAGCAACTGTACTTCTTAGAATGTGGGGAGTTCCTGCAAGGTATGTAGAAGGATATGTAGTAAAAAATCATGAAAATTTAGAAGATAAGATATATGTAAAAGATAGTAATGCTCATGCTTGGGTAGAAGTTTATATAGATGAAATTGGATGGAAGGTAGTAGATGTTACTCCAGGTTATGATGATGATTCATATACTTCAGATAATGAGAGTACCAATAATATAAATAACCAAGAAGAAGTTAGAAATAATGAAGAACAGCAAGAAAATAATAATATACAAGAAGAGACTAAGAATAATGAAGAGGAACAAATAAAAGAAGAAAATTCTAATAATAATTTAGAAGGTTCTTCTGAAAATAAAGTAGCAAAAAGAAATAATTTGTTAATAGTAGTGTTTAAATATTTATTATTATTAGTTTTAGCAATATCATTTTTAATAATTGTGATTATAGTAAAACATTCATATATTATAAATAAACGTAATAAATTATTTAGTACTGATGATGTAAATGAAAATGTAATTAATATGTATAAATATTTAAAGAATATATTAGAGTATTTAAAAAAGGATAATGAAGTCATTAAAGAAGAAGAATTTAATGAAATTTTACGTATTTTAGATAAAGCAGAATTTAGTAATCATAAAGTATCAGAAGAAGAAAGTGAAATAGTAAAAACTTTTGTAAAAAACTTTGCAAATAAAACCTATAGTGAGCTTTCAAAAAAGAAAAAATTTATATTTAAATATATAAAAACTTTATACTAATTATATTTATTAAAATCTTAAGTTAATTATTTTATAAAGCAAAATAGCTAAATAATATAAAAAACTTAAGATTTTTTTATTTTATAGAAAATTATATATTTTTAAGATGCAAGTAAGTTACTAAGCTTAAAAAATTGAAGAAATTAATTTTTCAATTTCACTAGCACTATTATTTATAGTAAAAATTACACTTTCATCAATTCTTAATTTACATTCACAATCACTTTCTTTAATAATATCTAAGTTTAAAGAATTAGCTTTTATCTCTTTAAATTTTGTAGGAGCTGTATCTATTGTGAATTTTGAATTTTTTGCTCCAATAATTTTAATAACAGTACCATTATCATTTTTATCTAAAACCCCTACATTTATAAAGTTATTTCCAGCAATAATTCTATTATCTCTAGGAATTTCTAGAATATCTGCCTTCCCATTTAAAGTAATCCATCCACCACTTAAATTAAGTTTACACATTACATTTAGTGTATTAGTATCACTTATCTTTTTTAACAATGTTCCTAGTTGAAAGGTTGTTAATTTATATTTCAAGTTAATCACCTCATTTTTTATTTTTAGTATGCCTTATTTTTGTTAAAATATATAAGGAGCAAAATTTTCTTACCTTATAATTTTAATACTAATTTTTAGATTTAACAAAAATAAATTTAAAAATATAAAATATTGTATTTAAAATATTTTAGTTTATAATAAAATAGAAAATAAAGAAGAGCTAGAAAGGGGATAAAAATGAGTGGAAAACAACATAGCTGTATAGGAATAGTATCAGCAATAATACTAGGAATGGGCTTTACTGTAGGAAAAACAGGTGCTATAAATATTTTAACAGTTTTACTTTTTGTTATTGGGGCTTTAGTAGGCTCATTAATTGTTGATATTGATTCTAAAAAATCAAAAGCATCTCAACAATTTACTAGAATAGTTACAATAATATTTTGGGCGTTTTTAGTTTTTGTAATATACCAAAAATACTTATCAAATAATAGTATAATAAATGGAGCTATGAATTTTACAGGGGTGAAAAATCTATTTGATAAAATATTAGTTTTATTTTTTATTATAGCTAAAACTTATATAAAAAGTGGAGTTGCACTTATGTTTTTATGTATTCTTACAACACTTGGGAAAATGTCACCTCATAGACAATTTACACATAAGTGGTTTGGCACAAGCCTTTTTTGCATAACAGCTTATTTTGCTTTTGAAAATAGATTAGCAGTTGGATTTATTTTAGGATATATATTACATATAATTGCTGATAAAACAACCCCAGCAGGAATAGACTTTTTAGATTTTAAACTTCCATTACAAAATAGAAAAGGAAAGTTAGATTTTCATTTTTAATTTAAAAATGAATTACAATATAACAAATATAATTAATATATAACATTAAAAAGTTGCTATACTAAGAACTAAGTTTCTTAATATAGCAATTTTTTTGTTTATATATAGAACATAGTATTCATAGGATTGTTAAATTTATCAGTTTCTTCCACTAAATCACGTAAAGTTATAGAGGATAATCTTTTAGATATATCTTCATCTAGTTTATTCCAAACTAAGTTTTCCATTGCATGTTCTATTGCTTCTGAAGAACTTAATACTGTAGCATCTGTTTTGTCAAATAGGCTTAGTTCAATAGCGCCTATAATATCTTTTGCAGTTATACTATCTATTGATCTTGCAAGTTGATAACCACCCTGAGCACCTTTTATAGAAATTACAAGATTTGCTCTTTTTAAAAGAGAAAAAACTTGTTCAAGATATATTTTTGATATTTTTAATGAGTTAGAAATATTAATAATTGTAATACATTCATTATAAGAACAGTTTTTAGCTATATATATCATTGATGCAAGACCATATCTGGCTTTTGAAGAAATTTTCATTTTTACACCTCACTTTCATATAATACATATATGTAATTATTATACTATATGAAATCTAAGGTTTGTCAATAGTTAAAAGATATAAAATATGGTGAAAGAATAGTTTTTATCATAATCTTTAATTAAAATATACTAATCATATATTTTTTATAAAAAATTTACCTGAAATTATTGACATTGGAATAAAATGATATTATAATTTAGTCATTGAAAACATATATGAAAAGTATGAATTAAAACAAAAGGGGGAAGAAAAATGAAGAAAAAAATACTAAGCATTTTATTAGGAGGCACTTTACTTATGGGAATGCTAGCAGGTTGCGGAAGTAGTGGAAATAGTGCTTCAAATACAGCTAATAAAAAAACAGTAGAACTTCTAAATGTTTCCTATGATCCAACAAGAGAATTATACACAGATTTTAACAAAAGCTTTGCTAAGTATTGGAAAGATAAAACAGGTGAAGAGGTAACTATTAACCAATCTCATGGAGGTTCTGGAAAACAAGGCCGTTCAGTAATAGAAGGATTAGAGGCTGATGTTGTTACTTTAGCATTAGCTTATGACATTGATGCAATAGCAGATTCCGGGTTAATAGATGAAGATTGGCAAAGTGAATTTGAAGATAATAGCTCACCTTATACATCAACAATAGTGTTTTTGGTTAGAAAAGGAAATCCTAAAAATATAAAAGATTGGGATGATTTAGTGAAAAAGGATGTTTCAATAGTAACTCCAAATCCAAAAACTTCAGGTGGTGCAAGATGGAACTATTTAGCTGCTTGGGCATATGGCTTAAATAAGTTTAATAATGATGAGGAAAAGGTTAAAGACTTTGTAGGAAAAATATATAAAAATGTTGAGGTTTTAGATTCAGGTGCAAGAGGTGCAACTACAAGTTTTGTTGAAAGAGGAATAGGAGATGTACTTATAGCTTGGGAAAATGAAGCTTATCTAACTCTTGATGAACTTGGAAAAGATGAATTTGAAATAGTGGTACCATCTATAAGTATTTTAGCAGAACCACCAGTTGCAATAGTTGATAAGGTGGCAGAAAAGAAAGGGACAACAGAGGTAGCGAAAGCTTATTTAGAATATCTTTATTCAGATGAAGGACAAAGAATTGCTGCAAAAAACTATTATAGACCAAGAAATGAAAAAATTGCAGAAGAATATAAAGATACTTTCAAAGATGTAAATTTAGTAACAATAGATGATGTTTTTGGAGGATGGAGAGAAGCTCAAAAGAAACATTTTGCAGATGGTGGAATATTTGACCAAATATATGTTCCTTCAAATTAATAAATTACAAATGAGGTGAAAGTAATGAAAAGAAAAGAAAGAGTTATCCCAGGATTTGGGTTATCTATGGGAATTACACTTCTTTACTTAGGATTAATAGTTTTAATTCCTTTAGTAAGTGTAGTTATTAAAAGCTCAAGTATTGGATTAAGTGGAATTATTGATACAGTAAAAGACCCAAGAGTTTTATCAGGATTTAAAGTAAGTCTTCAATGTTCTTTAGTGGCAGCTTTAATAAATAGTGTTTTTGGACTTATATTATCTTGGGTTCTTGTAAGATATAAATTTCCTTTTAAAAGACTTTTAGATGGAATTATAGACCTTCCATTTGCTCTACCAACAGCAGTTGCTGGTATTTCATTAACAGCTTTGTATTCAAAAAATGGGTGGATAGGTTCTAAATTATACAAGTTAGGAATTGAATCTTCATTTTCTAAGTTTGGAATTACAATAGCATTAATATTTATAGGAATTCCTTTTGTAGTTAGAAATATTCAACCGGTTTTAGAAGAGTTAGATGGTCAATATGAAGAAGCAGCTGAAATGCTAGGAGCAGGAAGACTAAGAACTTTCTTTAAAGTAATTTTTCCAGAATTACTTTCACCTCTTTTAACAGGTTTTGGTTTAGCTTTTGCAAGAGGAATAGGTGAATATGGTAGTGTTGTGTTTATAGCAGGAAATATGCCTATGAAAACAGAAATAGCACCTCTTCTTATAATGAGTAAGCTTGAACAATATGATTATGCAGGAGCAACTGCAATTGCTTTAGTAATGCTTTTATTATCATTTGTAATACTTTTTTCAATAAACTTAATTCAAGTTCATACAAATAAATTTACAAGGGAGTGATTAACATGAAAAGTAGAATAACAAAATGGCTCTTAATTGGAATAAGTGTATTGTTTTTAGTTTTAATGTTAATATTCCCATTAATAGTTATAATTTCAGAAGCCCTTAAAAAAGGATGGAGTGCATACTTAGCAGCTATAACAGATACATATACTTTAGAAGCTTTAAAATTAACAGTTATAGCAACAGTTATAGCAACAGTTTTAAATACCATATTTGGATTATTTGCCTCTTGGGCAATTACAAAGTTTAGCTTTAAAGGAAAGAATGTTTTAACATCTTTAATAGACCTTCCCTTTGCAATATCACCAGTTATTGCAGGCTTAGTATTTATACTTACCTTTGGAAGAGGAAGTCTTTTAGAAAACTTTTTATCAAATAATAATATAAAAATTGTATTTGCTGTTCCAGGAATAATTTTAGCAACAGTATTTGTAACCTTCCCATTTATAGTTAGAGAATTAATACCATTAATGAACTCTCAAGGAAAGGATGAAGAAGAAGCTGCTGCAATAATGGGAGCAAGTGGTTTTACAATATTTAGAAAGGTAACATTACCAAATATAAAATGGGCACTTTTATATGGAATAATATTATGTAGTGCAAGAGCAATGGGGGAGTTTGGAGCTGTATCAGTTGTATCAGGACATATAAGAGGAAAAACTAATACATTACCATTACATATAGAAATATTATATAATGAATATCAATTTTCAGCAGCCTTTGCAGTAGCATCAATCTTAGTTATTATAGCAGTTATTATATTGATTTTAAGAAATATTGTAGAATGGAAAGGGAAAAAGGAGGCTTAAGCTATGTATGTTGAACTTAAGAATATAAATAAATCCTTCAAAGATTTTAAAGCATCAAATAATGTTAATTTTAGTATAGAAGAAGGAAAGCTTATAGGACTTTTAGGACCTAGTGGAAGTGGAAAAACAACAATTTTAAGAATGATAGCAGGTCTTGAAACACCAGATAGTGGAGACATTATTATAGGTGGTACAAGAGTAAATGATATACCAGCAGGAAAAAGAGGAATAGGCTTTGTATTTCAAAATTATGCATTATTTAGACATATGACTGTATTTGATAACATAGCTTTTGGTCTTCAAGTACAAAAAAAAGACAAGAAGTTTATAAAAACTAGAGTACAAGAACTTATAGAATTAGTTGGATTAAAGGGATTTGAAAAAAGATATCCTCATCAATTATCAGGAGGACAAAGACAAAGAGTAGCTTTTGCTAGGGCATTAGCTCCAAATCCAAAATTATTATTACTAGATGAGCCCTTTGCAGCAATAGATGCAAAGGTAAGGAAAGAATTAAGACTATGGCTTAAAGAGATGGTAGAAAAACTTGGAATAACAAGTATATTTGTAACTCATGACCAAGAAGAAGCAGTAGAAGTTGCTGATGAAATAATAGTTACAAATAGAGGAACAATAGAACAAAAGGGAAGTCCAATAGAAATTTATAAAAATCCTAAAACTCCTTTTGTTGCACAATTTATTGGAGAATCAACTATAATAGATAATTACTCAGCCCTTAAAGGATTTGATGATATAGGAGATGACTCTAAGGCAGTAGTAAGACCTGAATTTATACAAATAGGAAAAGATAGAGATGAAATATCAGTGCCATCAGCTGCTGAAACAGGAATAGTAACTTCAGTTTCCTTTAGAGGAAATAACATTCAAATAGAAGTTCAAGTTGGAGAAAATAAATTAATAGGCTATAGAACATTAGAAGATGAACCTTTAAAAGAAGGAGATAAGGTACTAGTCTTAATTCACAGAATATATGTATACAATAATAAAGAGACTAAAACACTAGAAAATAAATTAAAGGTAGATCCAATGCCAATTTATATTTAAAAACTTTAAATTAAAACTTAGTAAATATATATGGATAGGTGATTATATGAAAATTGAAAAGTTATCAACGGATATTTTAATAATAGGGGGAGGAGCAGCAGGATGTTTTGCTGCAATTACAATATCAAAACAATCTAATAACAAGGTTCTAATTTTAGAAAAGGCAAATATAAAAAGAAGTGGATGTTTAGCAGCAGGAGTTAATGCATTAAATGCCTATATAGTAGATGGAAAGAAACCTCAAGATTATGTAGATTATGCAAAAAAAGATGCTGAAAATATAGTTAGAGAAGATTTACTTTTAACAATGAGTGAAAGATTAAATTCTGTAACAAAAAAATTAGAAGATTTAGGACTAGTTATATTAAAAGATGAAAATGGAAATTATGTTACAAGAGGAAATAGAAATATAAAAATTAATGGAGAAAATATAAAACCAATTCTTGCAGAGGAAGTTTATAAATCAAAAAATGTAACAGTAAAAAATCATATAAATGTTATTGATTATATAGTTGAAAACAATGAAATAAAAGGTGCATATGGAATATCCACAGAAGAAGAAATATTTTATGTAATTAGTGCAAAAAGTGTAATATGTGCAACAGGAGGAGCAGCAGGACTTTATAAACCTAATAATCCAGGCTTTTCTCAACATAAAATGTGGTATTGCCCATTTAATACAGGAGCAGGTTTTGCAATGGGATTAAAGGCAGGGGCAGAAATGACAACCTTTGAAATGAGATTTATTGCACTAAGGTGTAAAGATACAATAGCACCAACTGGTACAATAGCTCAAGGAGTATGGGCACCTCAAATTAATTCTAAAGGAGAAGAATATGGAAGTATTTATGGAAATACTACCTCAGAAAGACTTTATGGAACAGTAAGAGAAAACCTAGAAGGAAGAGGTCCATGTTACTTAAAAACAGAAGGCATTGGAGAAAAGGCAGAGTTAGATTTATTAAAAGCATATTTAAATATGGCACCAAGCCAAACTTTAAAGTGGATAGAAAGTGGAAAAGGACCAGATAAAGAAAATGTAGAAATTGAAGGAACAGAACCATATATAGTTGGAGGCCACACAGCTAGCGGATATTGGGTAGATGTAAATAGAAAGACAACAATAGATGGTCTTTATGCAGCTGGAGATGTAGCTGGAGGATGTCCACAAAAATATGTTACAGGGGCTTTAGTTGAAGGTGAAATTTCAGCTGAATCTTCAATAAAATATGTTGAAAATAAAGAGTTACCAAAGCTAGATGAAAATAAAATAGAAGAAAAATTTAATGAAGTAAAAAGTTATTTAAATAATAAAGAAAGTTTATATAAAGTAGATGAATTAGAAGAGGGAATGCAAACTGTTATGGATAAGTATGCAGGAGGAATAAGTTCTAATTATCAATTTAATGAAAAACAATTAAATTTAGCAGATGACAAAATTGATGCAATTATAAATTTAAGTAAAAATTTAAAAGCAAAGGATATAGATGAACTAGTTGAAATATATGAACTTAAAGAAAGATTAATAGTATGTAAAGCAGTAATAGCTCATCTTAGAGCAAGAAAAGAAACAAGATGGCATAGCTTTGCAGAAAATCTAGATTATCCAAATAAAAGTAATGATTATTTAAAGTATGTAAACTCCAAGTTAAACAATGGAAATATAGAAATAATATTTAGAGATTTAATAACAGGAGGGGATACTTATGAGCGTAATAATTAACAAAGACCAATGTGTTGGATGTAGAAAATGCAAAGAGGTTTGTCCTGGTAATTTAATTAAGATAGACGAAAACAATAAAGCATTTATAAAAAATCCACAGCATTGTTGGGGTTGTGCTTCTTGTATAAAGGAATGCAAAGTTAATGCAATTAAATATTACCTTGGAGCAGATATGGGAGGAAAAGGAGGAACTCTTACAACTGAAACAAAAGGTGATATTACATATTGGAATATAGAAAAAACAAATGGTGAAAAAGTAACAATAGAAGTAAATAGAAATAATGCAAATGCATATTAGGAGGAATTAAGAATGGATCATTTAGACAGATTAGAAGCAGAAAGTATATTTATAATAAGAGAAGCTTATAAAAAGCTTGGTAAATTAGGAATGTTATGGTCAATAGGTAAGGATTCAACAGTACTACTATGGCTTGCAAAGAAAGCCTTTTATGGTCACTGCCCATTTCCATTTATTCATGTAGATACAACTCATAAGATACCAGAAATGATTGAATATAGAGATAGAGTGGCTAAGGAATTAAACTTAGATTTAATAGTGCACACTAATCAAGAAGCAATAGATAAGGGAATAGGACCTGAAAGTGGAAGACTTGTATGCTGTAAGGCATTAAAAACTGAAGGATTACAACAAGTTGTTAAAAAGTATGGTTTTGATGGTCTTATAGTTGGAGTAAGACGTGATGAAGAAGGTTCACGTTCTAAAGAAAGAGTATTTAGTGAAAGAAATAAAGACTATGAATGGGATTATTCAAATCAACCACCAGAATTATGGGATCAATTTAAGACAGATTTCCCTAAAGGAAACCATATAAGGGTACATCCATTATTACAATGGAGTGAATTAGATATATGGGAATACATAAAGAGAGAAAATATTCCTATAATAGATTTATATTTTGCTAAAAATGGAGAAAGATATAGAAGTTTAGGTTGTGCTCCATGTACTGGAAAAATAAAATCAAATGCAAGTACTTTAGATGAAATAATAGAAGAATTAAAGCATACAACTACTGGTGAACGTGCAGGAAGAGCTCAAGATCAAGAAGATTCATATGCTATGCAAAAATTAAGAAAGGATGGATATATGTAAGAAAATCCATCTTAGAAAAAATCTTAAATTAAAAACACAGATGATATGGAGGAAAGTTATGATTGATAATATAAATAAAGATACTTTAAAAATAGTAGTAGTAGGGCATGTTGACCATGGAAAATCAACAGTAATAGGAAAACTTCTTTATGATACACATTCTCTTCCAGAAGGAGCAATAGAAAAGGTAAAAAGAATAGCTAAAGAAACAGGAAAGCCTTTTGAGTATGCTTATCTTTTAGATGCTTTTGAAGAAGAACAAGAACAAGGTATAACTATTGATACAACACAAATTCAATTTGCAACAGAAAAAAGAGATTATGTAATAATAGATGCACCAGGACATAAAGAATTTTTAAAGAACATGATTTCAGGAGCAGCTGATGCTGAAGCTGCACTTCTTATAGTAGATGCAAAACAAGGGGTTCAAGAACAATCAAAAAGACATGCTTACATACTTTCTCTTTTAGGAATTAAAAAGGTACATGTTATTGTTAATAAAATGGACTTAGTAGATTATTCACAAGAAGTTTTTGAAAATGTAAAAAGAGATATGAATAAGTTTTTAGGAGACCTTAATGTTTATCCTTTAAGTTATATTCCTGTATCAGCATTCTTTGGAGAAAATATTTTAACAAAATCAGATAAACTTCCTTGGTATGATGGAAAGACTCTTATAGACTCAATAGATTCAATAGAAAAAGAACGTGGAATAGAAGATAAAGCTTTAAGATTTCCTATTCAAGATGTATATAAGTTTGATGATAGAAGAATTATTGCAGGAAGAATTGAAAGTGGAAAATTAAAAGTTGGAGATAATATAACAATATATCCAGAAGGAAAGAAAACTAAGGTTAAATCTATTGAATATTGGGTAGAAAAAGATAAAAAAGATACTGTATATGCAGGAGAATCAGTAGGCATAACTGTTGAAGATGAATTCTTTAATAAAAGAGGAGAAATTATTACTCTTGATAATGAAGAAGTTCCTGAAGTTTCAAATAGCTTTAGAGCAAATATATTCTGGATGGGTAAAAATGACCTTACAAAGGGAAAGAAATATAAGTTAAAGCTAACTACAGCAGAAGCAGAGGCAGAAATAAAAGAAATAGTAAGAGTAATAGATGCTTCAAGCTTAGATAGTGATAAGAAAAATGATAAAGTTGTTTTAAATGATGTAGCAGAAGTTATAATACAAACAAATGAACCACTTGCTTTTGATACATTTGCAGAAAGTCATGCAACAGGAAGATTTGTTTTAGTTGATGGATATGATGTTGCAGGTGGTGGAATAATAATTGCAAATGAAGGAACAAAGGAACTTGAATTAGAAAATGGATTTAAATACAATGATTTAGCTGCTAGAGGAGATATTTTTGAAGAATTCTATTATGAGGTTTCTAAATATTCTCTTGAAAAAGAAATAAAAAATAAAGCAATATATACTGTTGGAGATGAAGTACCATTAAAGGGAGATAGTTTTGAATATCCAGAAACATTAGATATTTTAGTTATAAGAGATAAAGTAGCAGTAAAAATAAGAGATGGAAAAGTTTCAGAAATTATAAAATTAGATGAATATAACTATAATAAGGTTCCTGTAGTTAATGGAAGAGGATTTGGTCTTAAAATTAATTCAGAAGAAGATTTAAGAAAGTTCTTATATGAGCATGAAGAAGCAAAAGAAGAGGGAAGAAAGAAGACAGATGACTTCTTACGTAAATGGGTTGTAATAGATAAATATAGAAGCCTTGCTTTCCATTCAGATTTTATATAAAAATTATTATAAAGTGTTATAAAAAGAATGATTTATTTGAATTTCTTTTTGTAACACTTTTTTTAAGTTATATTTATTTTAATGTTTTTTATATTTTATTTATAACAAAAACCTGATTTTTTGTATATTTAAATTAATTTATAGGAAAAATATTAATAAATCATATAAATAAAACATATTATTTATATATGTTTTTACAAAAAGTATTGACAAAATAAAAAAATAGGCATATACTAATAGCATAGTAAACATATATGTTTTATTTGACGGATGAAAATGAATAATTAATAGAGAAAGTATGGAGGATGATTAATATGTCAAAAATATACACAAATATAACAGAATTAATAGGAAGAACACCATTATTAGAATTAAAAAATTATGATGCATCTAAGAACTTAAATGCAAAAATATTAGCTAAGTTAGAATACTTTAATCCAGCAGGAAGTGTAAAAGATAGAATAGCAAAATCTATGATAGAAGATGCAGAAGGAAAAGGATTATTAAAAGAAGGTTCAGTAATAATAGAACCAACAAGTGGAAATACTGGTATTGGAATAGCTTCAGTGGGAACATCAAAAGGATATAGAGTAATAATAGTTATGCCAGAAACAATGAGTGTTGAAAGACGTAATTTAATAAAAGCTTATGGAGCTGAAATAGTTCTTACAGAAGGAGCTAATGGAATGAAGGGAGCAATAGAAAAGGCAAGTGAACTTGCAAAGACTATTGAAAATTCATTTATACCATCACAATTTACAAACTCAGCTAATCCAGAAACTCATAAGAGAACAACAGGACCTGAAATATGGGAAGACACAGATGGAAATGTTGATATTTTTGTTGCAGGAGTTGGAACTGGTGGAACAGTTACAGGCGTTGGAGAATACTTAAAATCAAAAAATCCAAATGTAAAAGTTGTAGCAGTAGAACCAGCAAGTTCACCAGTATTATCTGAAGGAAGAGCCGGTAGCCACAAAATTCAAGGAATTGGAGCAGGATTTGTACCAGAAACTTTAAATACAAATATTTATGATGAAGTAATAAAAGTTGAAAATGAAGATGCATTTAAAACTTCAAGAGAAATTGCTAGAAAAGAAGGATTTTTAGTAGGAATATCATCAGGAGCAGCAACATTTGCAGCAACTGAATTAGCAAAGAGACCAGAAAATAAAGGAAAGACAATAGTAGTATTATTACCAGACACAGGAGAACGTTACTTATCAACTACTTTATTTTCAGAATAAAATAATTTAATTAGGAAATACTATAAAAGAATCATTAATAATGAAAAACACCAAATAAAAGATAAAGTTATCTTATAAGAAATATAATACTTCTTATTTGATAACTTTATTTTTATTTATAATTTGTATTTCTATATTGAGAAGGAGACATTCCTGTAAATTTTTTAAAGGTTTTATAAAAATGGCTTTGGTCATGAAATCCTAAAGTAAGACCTATATCTAAAATACTTTCATTAGTTGTTAAAAGAAGAACCTTAGCTCTATCTATTCTTATTTTTTTAGCATAATTCATAACAGTTATGCCCATTTCTTTTTTAAAGCAATCTGATATATAACCAGGAGAAAGATTAACCTCTGAAGCAAGTTGTTCTAGGGATATGTGGCTTTCTATATTTAAGTGAAGATGCTTTAAAATTCTGTTTATAACATGGTTTTGAGTAACTTCAACATCATTTATAACAAGATTCATATAAGTATCTACCATTTTAAGTTCTAAATCTTGAAGACTTTCTAGTGAATTTAAAGTTGGAATTGTATCATAAAATTTATTGTAAATTGGATGAAGATATTTTGTTGCAATTCCATTTGCAACTATTTCTTTAGTATACATTGCATTCCATATTAATAAATCAATTTTTTTATTTTCTATAGATATTTCTTCAGCTAATTCTTCTTTATGCTTTTCTTTTGTCATATAAATAATTCCTGGTTTATCCCTTAATTTTATTAAAAAAGATATATCATTATTAAAAATATGTTTATCAGATTTAAAGTGTTCGTACAAAAATAGTCACCTCATAAAAATAGATTTATCTTAACAATATACATATTATATAATAAATATACAAGTAAAACAAATAAATTTATATGTAATTATTAAGAACATAATGAATTAATAAAAAATATATTCATTTATAGTAGGATTTTAAATTAAATAATGTGATATTATAAGGTAAAAAGTATATAAAGTGGTGATTAAACTTATGGATAAAAAAGAAATAAGAAAAAATATGATTTCTAAAAGAGATAATATATTAAAAGAAGAAAAAGAAATAATGGATAAGAATATAATTTTAAAACTAAAGGAAAGTGAATATTATAAAAAAAGCAAAAATATTTTTATATATTTAGGTTTTGGAAGTGAGATAGATACTATGTCTTACATTCAAGAATTTATTAATGAAGGAAAACATATTTTTATTCCTAGAACAGATATAAAAACTAAAAAGATGGAAGCTGTTGAAATTACTTCATTAGAAGGACTAAAAGAAAATAAGTATGGAATTTTAGAACCAGATGATAGTAAAGAAGAATTTTATAAAAATAATTTAGATTTAATAATTTTACCTGGAGTAGCTTTTGACCTTGTTGGAAAAAGAATAGGCTATGGTGGTGGATATTATGATAGATATTTAGAAAATATAGATAAAAAAATAATGAAAGTAGCTTTAATATACGATTTTCAACTTTTAGAAAATGTACCAGCGGAGGAACATGATATAAAAGCAGATTATATTATAACTGAAACTATGAGTATAAAATGTTGTTAAAGCTTGATTATGAATAATTTAATACATATAATGGTATTGTTAAACAAAAAATGAATTTATAGGAGGATAAAAATGAAAATAGAAACTAAATGTCTTCATGAAGGATATCATCCAGGAAATGGAGAACCTAGAGCATTACCAATATATCAAAGCACAACTTATAAATATAATTCAACAGATGAAGTGGGAAAATTATTTGATCTTTCTTCTAATGGTTATTTTTATTCTAGAATAGCAAATCCAACTGTTGGAGCTGTAGAAGAGAAGATTGCTTCATTAGAAGGGGGAATAGGAGCACTTTGTACAACATCAGGACAAGCAGCCTCACTTATAAGTATAATGAACATTTTAAAAGCAGGAGACCATATAGTTAGTGCAGCTACTATATATGGTGGAACAATAAACCTTTTTGCTGTAACTCTTAAGAAATTTGGAATTGAATGTACTTTTGTAGATGCAGATGCTTCAGAAGAAGAAATACAAAAGGCATTTAAAGAAAATACAAAAGTGGTATTTGGAGAAACAATAGCAAATCCAGCAATAAGTATATTTGACATAGAAAAATTTGCTAAGATAGCTCATAAAAATAATGTACCTCTTATAGTTGATAATACTTTTGCTACTCCGGTGCTTTGTAGACCAATAGAACATGGAGCAGATATAGTAATTCATTCAACAACTAAGTATATGGATGGCCATGCTGTTCAATTAGGTGGTGTTATCGTTGATAGTGGAAATTTTGATTGGACAAATGGAAAATTCCCTGAATTTACAGAGCCTGATGAATCTTATCATGGAGTAGTATATACAAAACAATTTGGAAAGTCAGCTTACATAGTAAAAGCAAGAGTTCAATTAATGAGAGATTTAGGAGCATATCCATCAGCACAAGATGCTTTCCTTTTAAATCTAGGACTTGAAACATTACCAGTAAGAATAGAAAAGCATTGTAGAAATGCAGAAAAAATAGCAGAATTTTTAAATAATAGTGATAAAATAGAATTTGTAAACTATCCAACATTACAAGGAAATAAGTATCAAGATTTAGCAAAAAAGTATTTACCAAATGGATGTAGTGGAGTAATTTCATTCTCCGTAAAAGGAGGGCGTGAAGTTGCAGCTAAATTTATGGATAGCTTAAAATTAGCATCAAATGTTGTTCATGTGGCAGATATTCGTACTTGTGTTCTTCATCCAGCAAGTTCAACTCATAGACAACTTACTGATGAACAATTAGTTGCTGCAGGAATAACACCAGGATTAATAAGAATATCAGTAGGTCTTGAAAATATAGATGATATAATAGAAGATATAAAATTAGGATTATCAAAAATATAATAGATAAAAAAAGTTTTAGATAATTACTTTTTACTTAGAAAGTGTGAATTATTACTTTGAGTCAATTTAAAAGAATAATTCACATTTCTTTATAAATATATAAAATATTTTAAATATTAAAAAATCGTTGAATTTTTTGCAAAAATATACGATAATATAACAGAAAGGGATTAATGTAAAAATAAGTTAGGGGAGATGATACCTTGAAGAGAATTATAGCATTATTATTAATTTTAATTCTATGGTTAATATTATGGTATGTTGATTTTTTTGTTGACATTGGGAATGATTACATAACGAGAATAAAGTTTATATTACTTACATCAGGCAGTACAGTAAGTGCGTTAATAATAAAAAATAGTGTAAAAGTGGAAATAAATGAACAATAAAAGTGTGTTATTTTTTAGTTTAGATTTTATAAATTAATTTTATTTATAAAAATATTAGTATCCTTAAAAATAATATAAGGATACTAATATTTTTATAGGATTTAATGTTTAATGTTGTAAAGAAAATTATTTTTCTTTTTTAGCTATTTCTAATAAAATTCTATTTTCAAAATCTTCAAGAGCTATGCTTCCTTCATCACCATTTTTTCTACTTCTTACAGCAACAGTGTTATTTTCAGCTTCTTGTTCTCCTACAACTAAGATGTAAGGAGTTCTTTCAAGTCTTGCTTCTCTTATTTTATAACCAATCTTTTCAGCTCTAAAGTCAGTTTCAACTCTTACAGATTTTTCTCTTAATGAAGCTGCAACTTTATTTGCATATTCATTGTATTTATCAGAGATTGGTAATATCTTTACTTGAACTGGTGACATCCAAGTTGGAAATGCACCTGCATATTTTTCTATAAGCATAGCTATAGTTCTTTCATAACATCCAATTGATGATCTGTGAATTATATAAGGATGTTTCTTTTCACCATTTTTATCAATGTAAGTCATGTCAAATCTTTCAGCTAATGCAAAGTCAATTTGAACTGTTATTATTGTATCTTCTTTTCCATGAACATTCTTAAATTGAATATCAAGCTTTGGACCATAGAAAGCTGCTTCATCATCAGCTTCAGTATAGTTAATTTTAAGGTGATTTAAGATGTTTCTCATAATATTTTGAGTGTTTTCCCAAGCTTCTGGTTCATCAATATATTTTTTCTTATTGTTTGGATCCCATTTAGAGAATCTATAAGTTATGTCATCTTGAATTCCAAGAGTTTCCATAACATACTTAATTAAATCAACAACACCTCTAAATTCATCTTCTAATTGTTCAGGAGTAACAATTAAGTGACCATCAGCTAAAGTAAATTGTCTAACTCTTATAAGACCATGCATTTCTCCAGAGTTTTCATTTCTAAATAGAGTAGAAGTTTCAGCATATCTTATTGGTAATTCTTTATAACTATGTTGTTCAGCATTATATATAGTATATTGGAATGGACAAGTCATTGGTCTTAAAGCCATAACTTCATCATCTTTTTCTTCATCACCTAAAACAAACATTCCTTCTTTATAGTGATCCCAGTGACCAGATATTTTATATAAATCACTTTTTGCCATATAAGGAGTTTTAGTTAAAACATATCCTCTGCTTTCTTCAAGGTCTTCAATCCATCTTGAAAGGATTTGGAATAGCTTAGCTCCCTTTGGCATAAGAAGAGGAAGTCCTTGACCTACATTTTCATCAGTTGTAAATATTTTAAGTTCTCTTCCTAATTTATTATGGTCTCTCTTTTTAGCTTCTTCTAAAGCTTCAAGATGAGCTTCTAATTCTGATTTCTTTAAGAATGCTGTACCATATATTCTAGAAAGCATTTTATTCTTTTCATTTCCTTTCCAGTAAGCACCAGTGCTCTTTAATAATTTAACAGCCTTTACATTTTTAATAGACATTAAGTGAGGTCCTGCACAAAGGTCTGTAAAATCACCTAATTTATAAAAAGAAATTACTTCTCCTTCAGGTAAATCATTTATTAATTCAACCTTATAAGGCTCATCCTTCATTAATTCAAGAGCTTCATTTTTAGGAAGTTCAAATCTTTCTATAGAAGGATTTTCTTTTATGATTTTTCTCATTTCATCTTCAAGTTTTTCTAAATCAGCAGTTGAAAATGGAGTTTCCACATCAAAGTCATAATAGAATCCATTAGCTATTGAAGGACCAATAGCAAGTTTTGCTTCTGGAAATAATCTTTTAACAGCAGAGGCAAGAACATGAGATATACTATGTCTTATAGTATCCATTCCTTCTTGAGAATCAGCAGTGCATATGCTAAGTTCTACATCTTCATTTACCTTAGTACGAAGGTCTACCACTTTCCCATTTATAATTCCACAACAAGCATTTCTAGCTAAACCTTCACTTATTGATTTAGCAATGTCTAAAACTGATACTCCAGATTCAAATTCTTTTACAGAGCCATCTTTTAAAGTAATTTTAATCATCATCTTTTCCTCCAATCATATTAAAAAATAAAAAAACTTCATCTCTAAAAAAATAGAGACGAAGTATAAAATTCCGTGGTTCCACTCTAATTACCTAAAAGTATATTTTAGGTCACTTGAAAAATATCGTAACGTGATAATAACGGGCTTTATTAGAGCCACTCAGAGATGGTTTTCGAGTTAAGTTCATTTAAGAATAATTACAGCTACATATTCTCTCTCTGAAAATGAAGATTTAACCTACTGTTCTCTTCAACGTATTAATATATTAATTAAGATTATTATAATTATTTAATAAAAAGATGTCAATATTTATTAAGTCATAAAAATTATATCATTTTTGAATTTCTTTACTTAAATGTTGAATTTTAATTTCATCTAACATATCTTCGGTGTAGTTAATACCACCCATAAGTTTTAAAATTATATCTTCCCTTTTATAACCTTCTTTATATAACTTTATATTTTTAGTTATTCTCTTTATAGTATTATAAGGTGCATTAAGAATTTGTTCAAGCTCCTTAAAATTATAATATTTTTTATAAAGTAATTTCTTTAGCTTATTTTGCAATTTTAATTTATATTTAATATCTGTTTCTAAACATTGATGGGGACCATTTTTCCCACGATGATGCTTTTCACATAAATATTTATAATTAATTTCTATATCAAATCCACCTTCATGTCTATGAACAATATGATGAATATCAGCTTTTTCATGGCAAATTTCACAAAAAAACAACCAAACACCCCCTATAACTTTTCATATATTATATATTATATAATAAAATATTTGTTATTGAAAGGTGCGTATAACATAAGAAATTTGGAATATTTTAAAAGAAAAATAAATAATTTCATAAATGAAAATATAACTTGAAAAGTTAGTAAAAAATATTGAAAAGGGGATATACTATCTTATATAATTAAATTATCTAAGAGAAAAGAAAGGTGATAAAGGTGAGGCAAAGTTATAATTCCTTAAAATATTGGGATAAAATCATTATGCAAAATAGCACTATTAGAGGGCATATGTTTATGGAAAAGCCACCAAAGGGAAAATCACTTTACATTCATACTCTTATTTTTAACAAAAGTAATGGTATTGATAATATATATGCGTATTTTCCAGATGAAAAGGTATTATTAGGATACATACAATACTCTTTTTTACAGGAAGCTTTCTATAAATGGATTTATGGGAAGAAAAAGATGGTAACAATGGTACCATCATTATCAGTAGAAAAAATAGTAAAAGATGGACTTAAAAATAAGAAGATAACAAAAGATGAAGGCAAATCAATGCTTGAAGATTATAAGAAACTAGAGAAAATGTGGGATTTACCTAAAGATAAGATTGTATCAGGCTTAATTAAATTTGCAAGAAATTTTAATAAAAAATGGTTTGGAGATAATACAGAGTTCCTATATTTAAAAATATTTAAAACTCCAGAAGAATTAGGAGAATTTGTTGAAGAATCTACTATGATTACAGGAACAGAAGAAGAATTTAAGAAAAAGATAGGAGTATCTTCTGAAGAATGGAAAACTATATGTAAATCAGCAACAGAAAGTGAAATTGAGGGTATGAAATTTAAAGAAATACTACAAAAAAATCTTTCAGAAGTAATATAAAAAATAAAAAGCTAGTATCTTAACATAACATATTAAGATACTGGCTTTTTGTATATGTTTATTTTGTTAAAAGACAGATACTTTGAGAAGAAATGCCTTTTCCTTCTCCTGTAAAACCAAGTCCTTCTTCTGTTGTAGCTTTTACATTAATTTTGTCTAATTCTATATTTAATGCAGAAGCTATATTTTCTCTCATTAAAGGTATATGAGGAGCCATTTTAGGCTTTTGTGCAATTATAGTTGCATCTATATTTTCTATTTTATAACCTTTTTCTGAAATAAGCTTTCCAACTTCAGTTAAAAGCTTTATGCTTGATATTCCTTTAAATCTATCATCTGTATCAGGAAAGTGCTTTCCAATATCTCCTAAAGCAGCTGCTCCAAGAAGAGAATCCATTATAGCATGTAATAAAACATCAGCATCTGAATGTCCTAAAAGTCCTAGTTCATAAGGAATAGTAACTCCACCTAGTATAAGTTTTCTTTCAGGAACAAGTTTATGAACATCATATCCCATTCCAATTCTCATAAAATCACCTCACTTATTTTATCTTTTTTATTTATTATATATGAGATTGTAATATTAATGAAGTTTATAAAGGATAAATTTAAAAAATAAAAGAAAATCTATTATTGTTACAAGGCTATAATATATGTAGAAATATATGATATAATACAAGATATGAAAAGAATTTTATTGTAGGTAGTTTGTATTGGGTGTGAGGTGAGTTTATGGAAGAGTTTAGAAAAGATAGGTATATCTTTTCAAATAAACCTGGAGTTATAGATGTAAGTGAAAAATCAAAAAAAGTAAGAGAACAACAAATTAAAAATTTTAATAAAGAACTTTTTGAATATGAAGTATTATTAAAAGATTTAGCTTTAGATAGACCTAATGAAAAAGAAAAAAATCTTATTTTAAATGTTGCATATTATATAGCAAAAGATTATGATGTAGTATCTTCTTTTAAAGCAAAAAAAGTTTTAAATATAGGACTTGTTTCTAGAAAAACTAGAATTTCTAAAAAGTTTCTAGAAAGATGGAAACACTATTTAATTACATACATATTAATTATGGAAAGTACAAATTATAAATATATTCAAGATTATTTAAGAGTATTAGTTAATGATAATATAGATGAAGAGATACCAAATAAAAAGGAACGTAGAGGAATAGTCATAGAACGTTTAAGAAAAAATTGTATTATACTATCAAGCTCAGGAGAATTTTTTTATGTTTCAAATAAAGAGGATTTTGAATTAGGTGAGGAAATAATATCTGGAAAAGAAAGAACTCTTGGAAAGAAAATAAAAACTATATTTTCAGCTATATTAATAATAATAATATTTGTATCAATATATATGTACAATCAATATAATAAAGCAGTATCAACTGTAATTATAGAAGTTCCATATTCAATAAAGTATGAAATAAATAAATATGACTCTGTAATATATTTTCATTCAGCCTCTAGTACAGGAGAAAAAATACTTAAAGAAATTAGTCCTTTAGATAAGAATATAGATTTTGTATTAAAAGAATCCATTAGGTATGCAAAAGAGCAAAAAATAGTTCCTTCAGAAGGTATAGTGGTAACAGTAAATGGAAAAGCTCTTAATTATGGAATTTTAGAGGAAACAGGAGATTATATAGTAGAAAATAATATAAAAACTTTAATAAATAATAATGGAACTAAACATTATTTATATGAAAGTGTAGTAAATAAAAAGGAAGAAAGTAATGAAAGTGAAACAGCAAAATAATATAATTACTCATAATGATAGACCAGAGGAGATAAGACTTAATAAATATATGAGTGAAACTGGAATATGTTCAAGAAGAGAAGCTGATAGATACATAGAATCAGGTAGAGTTACTGTAGATGGAGTTAAGGCTATTCCAGGAATAAAGGTTTCTAAAGGGCAAGTTGTAAAGCTTGATGGTAAAAGTATATCTAAGGAAGAAGAAATGATATATATAGCTCTTAATAAACCAGTAGGAATAACTTGTACAACAGATAGAAATATAAAAGGAAATATAGTTGATGTTGTAAATCATGAAAAAAGAATATTTCATATAGGAAGACTTGATAAGGATTCTGAAGGATTAATTTTATTAACTAATGATGGAGATATAGTTAATAAAATACTTAGAGCAGGAAATAATCATGATAAAGAATATATAGTAACTGTTAATAAACCTATAAATGATGAATTTATAAAAAGAATGGGTAATGGTATTAAAATATTAGGAAAGATAACTAAGAAGTGTCCTGTTAATAAGGAAGGGGAGAAAACCTTTAGGATAATTCTAACAGAAGGAATGAATAGGCAAATAAGAAGAATGTGTGAAGCCCTTGGTTATAAGGTTACAAAACTTAAAAGAATAAGAATAATGAATATTAAACTTGGAAAATTAAAGATAGGAGAGTGGAGAAATCTTACTAACGAAGAGCTTAAAGGATTAAATGAATTAATAAAAAATTCTAATAAAGGAATATAAAAAGATGACTGAATTTTTATCAGTCATCTTTTATTTATTTTGCAGTAGTACTAAGTACTTCTTTAAATTGGTCTATGTTATATGTAGAGCTTACATAAATTCTATCAAGAGCTAAACTATTATCTTCTCTATCTGAAAGGCCTCTATTAGTAGTAAATGATAATGAATATCCAGCATCTTTAGATGCTTTTACACTATTATCATTATAATCCCCAAAAGGATAAGCAACAGATATAACAGGTTTTCCTGTAATTGATTCTAATTTTTCTTTAGAAGTTTTAAGCTCATTAAGTTGTTCTTCATAAGAAAGTTCATTTAAATGTAAATGTGAAGCAGTATGGCTTTGAATATCTATTCCATAATCAGACATTTCCTTTAATTGTTGAGATGTCATATAATATCCATCATTATCAGTAAAGTTAGAAATAACAAATATTGTAGCTTTCATATCTAATTCTTTAAGAATTGGAAAAGCATTAGCATAATTATCAGCATAACCATCATCAAAGGTTATAACTATGCTTTTTTCTGGAATAGGTGTGTTGTTTAATATGTAATCATTTAGTTCAGACATAGTTAAAGTTGTATAGCCTGACTCTTTTATAAAGGTTAATTCTTCTCTAAGTTTATCTGGAGATATTATAACCTCATTAGCCTCTGAGGGGTCAACAGAGTGATAATATAAAACTGGGACTCCCACATTTTCATTTGTCATTGTTAAGCCTTCAAATCTATTTTCCTCTTTTGATGAATCTACAGTAGCTGTATCAGTTTCAGGAGAAGAGGTTTCAGCTGTTGTTGTTTCTTTAATGTTACTAGAAATATTTTGTGATGGTAAATTATCATCTTCTGATTTATTTTTAAAGTGTATTATTATTAAAAGTGCAATTAATATTATAACTAAGATAACAATTAAAACCGAAAAAAAATCAAGTTGTTTTATCTTTGGTTCCCTGCTTTTTGAATGTTTTGCCATAAATATGTACTCCTATAAATAATTTTTCTATTGAATTTTAACATATATAGATTAAAAAAACAAATTTTAATAGTAAGTAAAAAAATAGGTAACACCCTATAATAAATTGTGGATAATTATACATAATAAAACTGTGGATAAATATAAAAAATAGTTATCCACAGTTTAATTTTCTTATATTACTTGTTAACTTTTTCTTGTAATTTTTTATCTAGTATTTCTTTAACAACCTTTGGATTAGCTTTTCCTTTTGAAGCTTTCATTAATTGTCCCATTAAGAAACCAGCAGCTTGTTTTTTACCTTCAGCAAAATCTGAAACAGATTGAGGGTTAGCTTCAATAACTTCTTCAACCATTTTTTCAAGTTCTGAAGTATCACTAATTTGTGATAATCCTTTAGCTTTAACTATTTCTTCAGCAGAAGAGCCTGTTTTAAAAATTTCTTCAAATACTTCTTTACCAGCTGTATTACTTATAGTTCCTTTATCAATTAATTGAAGTAATTCACAAAGAGCCTTTGGAGCAATTTTTATAGATGTTACCCCTTCATCAGTTGTATCATTATCTTCTTTTAATAGTCTTAATAAATCTCCAAGAACCCAGTTAGCAACAGCTTTTGGTTTAGCACCTAAAGCAACAGTTTCTTCATAAAAAGATGAAAGAACTTTATCATCAAGAATTATATCTATTTCTTTTTCAGAAAGAGCATATTCTTTAAGGAATCTTTCTTTCTTTTCCTTTGGCATTTCTGGCATATTTTTTGCTGTGTCATCAATTTGTTTTTGGTCTATTATTATTGGAACTAAATCAGGTTCTGGGAAGTATCTATAGTCATGAGCATCTTCTTTACTTCTCATAGGAACAGTTTTCCCTTTACCATTATCCCATCTTCTAGTTTCTTGTTTTATTTTATATTCTTCTCCATAAGTATAAAGTTCTAATTGACGTTTTTGTTCTTTTTCAAGAGCTTTTTGAAGTTCTTTAAAAGAGTTTATGTTTTTAATTTCAACTTTAGTATTTAGTTTATCAGAACCAACTTCTCTTATAGAAATATTAGCATCACATCTTATAGAACCTTGTTCCATTTTACAGTCAGATACATCTGCATATTGAAGTATAGACCTTAATGTTTTTAAGAAGGTAACTGCTTCTTCTGGTGAACGCATATCAGGTTCTGTAACTATTTCTGCTAAAGGTACACCAACACGGTTATAGTCAATTAAAGAAACTCCCTTTTCTTCATCATGAACTAATTTACCAGCATCTTCTTCAATATGAATTCTATTTAATCTTACAAACTTACTTGTACCATTTACATCTATATTAATTCCACCACCACTACAAATTGGAAGGTCAAATTGTGATGTTTGATAAGCCTTTGGAAGGTCTGGATAGAAGTAGTTTTTTCTATCCATTTTATTTAACTTATTTATTTTACAATTTAAAGCTGTTCCAGCTTTTATAGCTAATGCAACAACCTCTTTATTTAGAACTGGAAGAGTTCCTGGTATTCCTAAACATATAGGACAGGTGTTGTGGTTAGCTTCCTTACCAAACTCAGTAGAGCAAGAACAGAATATTTTTGTTTTTGTTTTTAATTCGGCATGTATTTCAAGTCCGATAATAGTTTCAAAAGCCATAGTTCAATCTCCTTTCTAAAGTGGTGCAAGAGTAGATATTTTTACTTTTTGTTCTAGTGCATAAGCAGCTTTAAATATCTTTTCTTCCCCAAAGTGAGGTCCTAGTAATTGAAGACCTATAGGTAATCCAGCTTTAGTAAATGAATAAGGTAAAGAAATAGCTGGTATTCCTGCAAGGTTTATGTTAATTGTATAAATATCTCCTAAGTACATTGATAATGGGTCAGAAGATTTTTCTCCACATTTAAAGGATGGAGTAGGGGAAGTAGGACTTAAAATTAAGTCATATTCTTCAAAAGTTTTCTTAAATTCTTCTTTTAATTTCTTTTTAAGTTTTTGAGCTTTGTTGTAGTATGCATCATAATATCCAGAAGACAAAGCATATGTTCCAAGCATAATTCTTCTCTTAACTTCATCACCAAAGGCTTCACTTCTACTATTTAGCATAAGTTCATCAACATCTGTATAATTTTTTGTTCTATAGCCATATCTTATTCCATCAAATCTAGCTAAGTTTGAACTTGCTTCTGCTGAAGATATAATATAGTAGGCAGGAAGTCCAACTTCTGTTATTGGAAGGGATATTTCTTCTACAGTAGCACCTAATTCTTTTAAGTCTTCCATAGCCTTTAACATAGCATCTTTAACTTCTGAATCTAAACCTTCTTGGAAGAATTCTTTAGGAACTCCAATTTTCATTCCCTTAATACCATCTTCTATAGTTGAAAGATAATCTTCTTTTATTGGGTCTTTATAAGTTGTACAATCTAAATCATCAGCACCTTGTATAACTTCTAAAGTTAAAGCAGCATCTTTAACATTTTTAGCAAATGGTCCTATTTGGTCTAAAGAAGAACCAAAGGCAATAAGTCCAAATCTTGAAACTAATCCATAAGTAGGTTTAAAACCAACAACACCACAAAATGAAGCAGGTTGTCTAATTGAACCACCAGTATCAGAACCAAGAGAAATTGGTGCAAGACCAGCAGCTACACTAGCTGCAGAACCACCAGAAGAACCTCCAGGAACTCTTTCTAAATCCCAAGGATTTTTAGTTGTTTTAAATGCTGAGTTTTCTGTAGAAGAACCCATAGCAAATTCATCCATGTTAGTTTTTCCAACTATTATAGCATCTTCTTTAAGAAGCTTTTTTATAACTGTTGCATCATAAGGTGGAATAAAGTCTTCAAGCATTTTTGAAGCACAGGTAGTTTTTATTCCATCTGTACAAATATTATCTTTTATAGCAATTGGAATACCTGCAAGTTTTCCAAGCTTTTCACCTTTTTTAACTTTTTCATCTATTATTTCTGCTTGTTTTAAAGCACTTTCTTCACATAATGTAAGGTAAGATTGAACCTTAACATCAATATCTTTTATTCTTTCAAAAAGAGAAGTTACAACTTCCTTTGCAGTAAACTTTCCACTTACTACACCTTCTCTAATTGCACTTGCTTCCATTTCTTTTATATCCATTATTTTGTCACCACCTATTCAATAATCTTTGGAACTTCTATTGCAGTACCATTCATAGATTTTACATTAGCAAATAATTTCTTTTTATCTTCAAAGTATTTAATATTATCATCTCTAAGGACAGGTTTTAAATCATCTGATAATAAATCAAGATTTATATCACTTAAGTCTAATTTATCAAGAGTTTCAAAATTAGTTAGTATACTTTCAAATTCATGAGCTAATTTTAAACTTTCTTCTTCTGAAAATTTAAGTTTTGCTAAGTTAGCAATATAATTAACTGTTTCAATATCAATTTTTTTCATTTAATTAATCCTCCTTAAATTAAGGTTCTAGTCTCTTTAAGTCTCTTGGTAATAGGGTTGCTTGTCTTATGTTATCTAGGTCAAGAACTTTTAATGTGATTCTTTCAAGACCTATAGCAAATCCTCCATGAGGTGGCATTCCATATTTAAATGTTTCTAAATAGAATGCAAAATCTTCTGGGTTTAATTTAAATTTCTTAATATTTTCACATAACATTTCATAATCATGAATTCTTTGACCACCAGTTGTTATTTCAAGACCTTTATAGATAAGGTCAAAACTTCTTGTGATTTCTGGGTTATCTTCTCTTGGCATTGTGTACATTGGTCTTTTTGCAGTAGGGTATTCAGTTAAGAATACAAAGTCACAATCATAAGTTTCTTTAATATATTTAGATAAAAGAACTTCTCCTTCAGCATCTATATTTCCAGCAGGAGACCTTTTACCATACTTTTCTAAAAGCATTTTTTGAGCTTCTGCTAAAGGCATTCTTGGAATTTCTAGTTTGTCTGGAAGTTCTACATTGTACATTTTAAGTTCTTCAGCACAGTTTTCTTTTAATCTTTTAAATAAGTAGTTTAAGAAGCCTTCTTCTATAGCCATTATATCTGTTTCGTCTTTTATAAATCCCATTTCAACATCTAAGCTTATATATTCATTTAAATGTCTCCAAGTGTTGTGAAGTTCAGCTCTATATGCAGAACCAACTTCAAAAACTCGTTCAAATCCAGCTCCTACCATCATTTGTTTATAAAATTGAGGGCTTTGAGTTAATAAAGCACGTCTTCCAAAATAGTCAACAGTGAACATTTCAGAACCACCTTCTGTACTAGATGATGTTATTTTTGGAGTATGTATTTCAGAGAAGTTTTGACTTTTTAAATAATCTCTAAAAGAATCTGATATTTCTTCTTGAACCTTAAATATTGCTCTTGCCTTTGGAGTTCTTAAGCTTAAACCTCTAAAGTCTAGTAATTTTTCTAAAGATGCTTTTTGCTTAAAACCATTAATTTCAAATGGAAGCTTATCATAATAGATATTTCCAATAATAGATATTCCTTTTGCATGAATTTCTATTCCACCTGGTGCTTTTTCATTTTCAACCTTATCTCCAGTAACTTCAACACACATTTCAAGTCTTAATTTTTGAACATCCTCTTTATCTATAATTAATTGAATAATTCCAGTTTTATCTCTTAAATGAACAAAGGTTATATGACCTAAGTCACGAATTCTATGAATCCACCCCTTTACAAGTACTGTAGTTTCTTCTGATGCTTTAATATCTTTTACATAAGTTCTTTCCATTTTAACTCCTCCTAAAAATATAATAAAAATGTCCCTATATCTTAAATTAATAAGATATAGGGACGAAAAATCCGTGGTGCCACCCTAGTTAGCAAAGTTAATTTAGCTATGGGATAATTTATAAAATAAAAACCGTTCCTATACTTTCGTATAGGAACGGTTATATCCGCGGTGCCACCCTAAATTAGCTTTCGCTCACTCATATTGGTACAAAAAATCATATTTTATACCTAGTCATTTTAACGGCTGACAACCGGCTAAGTCTACTTTTTTCATTTCGGTTAGCGTCTCAAAGGTGTTCTTCAATATATAAATCATATTAGGCTTACACCATCCCTAATTCGCTGTAAATCAATAATATATTTACTCTCCTCATCACTGACATGATAAATCATATATTAATTGTTTTTTATTATAATAACCTAATTTTAAAAAATCAATAGTAAAAATAAAAACTTTAATTAATTAATATTAAAACTAATTAATTAAAGTTTTAAAGATAATTTTATTAATTTTATAAGGTTTAATTTAGATTTTTATTTAATTTTTTAATATAGAAGTTTTTGATAAACATTTTTAAAAATTAGAATAAATAAAATTTTGTCATTACCTATTAGTGTCAAATTCACTTTTCTTAAAGTTGAGTTAGAAATATGTATCAAATATAATAAAGATATAGAAAATAAACTCGAAAAAAATAAAAAACAAAAAATAAAAAGAAAAGGGGTTATGTATCATGAAAGAAAAAGTTCAAAAGTTTGGAAGATTTTTAAGTGGAATGGTAATGCCCAATATTGGTGCATTTATTGCTTGGGGACTAATTGCTGCATTATTTATAGATAAAGGCTGGATTCCAAATAAAAGTCTAAGTGCTTTAGTAGATCCTATGTCTACTTATTTATTGCCTTTATTGATAGCGTTTACAGGAGGGAATGTTATTGCAGGCCATAGAGGTGGAGTTGTTGGTGCTATTGCAACTATGGGTGTTATAATAGGTTCAGATATGCCAATGTTTATTGGAGCAATGATTATGGGACCTTTAGGTGGTTATATTATAAAGAAATTTGATAAGTTAGTAGAAGGTAAAATTAAAGCAGGTTTTGAAATGCTTGTAAACAATTTCTCAGTAGGTATTATAGGTGCTATTTTAGCAATAATAGGTTTAAAAGCTATAAATCCAGTAGTTGTAGCAGCAATTAGTGCTTTAGAAACTGGAGTTCAGTTCTTTGTAGAACATAAGTTATTACCATTAACAAGCATATTTGTTGAACCAGCAAAAGTATTATTCTTAAATAACGCTTTAAATCATGGTATATTCTCACCAATGGGAATTGACCAAGTTAAAGAATTAGGAAAATCAGTATTCTTCTTAATTGAATCAAATCCAGGACCTGGTTTAGGAATTTTACTTGCATATTGTTTAGTAGGAAAGGGTTCAGCAAAAAGTTCAGCACCAGGTGCAGTTGTAATTCATTTCTTAGGTGGAATACATGAAATTTATTTCCCTTATATAATGATGAATCCATTATTAATACTTTCAGTTATTTTAGGTGGAGCAAGTGGAGTATTTACATTCCAATTATTTGATGCAGGTTTAGTTGCACCAGCTTCTCCAGGTAGTATAATATCATTACTTGCAATGACTCCAAAGGGAGGATATTTAGGAATTATAGCAGGTGTTTTAGTTTCAACAGTTATATCTTTTGTAGTTTCAATGCCTTTATTAAAAGTATTTGGAAAAGATGAAGATATAAAATCAGCATCAGAAAAAGTTAAAAACATGAAAGCACAATCTAAAGGAGATTCAACAGAAAATGTAGCTCAAGTAGTAGGAAATAATCCTTCTAAAATTAAAAAGATAGTATTTGCTTGTGATGCAGGAATGGGTTCAAGTGCTATGGGAGCTACAGTACTTCGTAAAAAAATAAAAGCTGCAGGTCTTGAAGGAATAGAAGTTGTACATGCTTCTGTATCAGAAATACCACAAGATGCTCAAATTGTTGTAACCCATGAACAACTAGGAGAAAGAGCAGCACATAGTAATCCAAATGCAAAACTTGTGCTTATTACAAACTTTATGACAGCACCACAATATGATGAATTAGTAGAAAATCTAAAAAATGGACAATAATTTCAAATAAAGTTCTTTAAATCTTTTAAATAATGTCTATAAATAATATAATGATATAATATTTGAAGTTATTGCTTGAAAAATTTCATAAAGAATTGGAGGAAGGTTAAATGGAATTTTCACAAAGAAGTAAACAAATAATTATATTGTTGTTAAATGAGGATAAACCAGTTTCAACAAAATACTTAGCTGAAAATATTAATGTAAGTAAAAGAACTGTCCAAAGAGAATTAGAGTATATAACTTATGATATAAAAAGATACAATCTTAAGTTATCTTCTAAAACTGGTTTAGGAATATGGATTGATGGTAGTGAAGAGGATAAGAAAGAGCTTTTAAATAAGTTAAATGAAAATCAAGAAATTGATACTACTAATAAAGAAGAAAGAAAGAAAAAACTTATTTTAGAATTACTTAAAGATAGAAGTCCTAAAAAAATATATTATTATGCTAATATGTTTAAAGTTAGTGAGGCTACAATACGTAATGATTTAGATGAAGTAGAAGAATGGATGAACCAGCTTAATTTATCTATTATACGTAAACAAGGTTATGGTATATATTTAGAGGGCTCAGAAGAAAACTATAGAAATGCAGTTAAAAAGTGCATTGATGAAAACTTAAATGTAAACAATTTAAATGATATATTTAAGCAAAATAAGATGATGACTTTTAAAGCACTTCAAAATGAAAATAATATATGTGGATTATTTGATAATGAAATATTAACTAAGGTATTATCTTGTCTTCAAAGTATAGAGCATAAAAAAATAATTATGATGACAGAGGATTCTTATGTTGGCTTAGTATTACATATAACAATAGCCATAGAAAGATGTATTAAAAATGAAACTATTGAAAGTAATGATGAATTATTAGAAAAGCTTAAAAAAGATGAAAATTATAATTTAGCTAAATATATAATTGAGGCTTTAGAAGAGGAATTTAAAATAAAGATACCAGATATTGAAATTGCATATGTTTGTCTTCATATTAAAGCTGCAAAACTTCAATATACTAATGAAAATATATCTAAAGAAGAGGAAGAAGAAAAGAAAGATATACTAAATTTAGTTAATGAAATGATAAATAGTTTTGATAGTAAAATTTCTTTTGAATTAAAGGAAGATGAGGAGTTTATAAAAGGCTTAATAACTCATTTACAACCTACTATTGTAAGATTAACTAACAAAATGTTTATATCTAATCCTTTACTTGAACAAATAAAAAGTAAATATGCTGATATTTATGAAAAAAGTATACAAGCTTCTAAGGTATTAGAGAAAAGACTTAATGTTTCTGTGCCAGAGGATGAAATTGGATTTTTAGCATTACATTTTGGTGCTGCCCTTGTTAGATTAAATGATAAGAAAGAAACAAAAAGAAAGGTGAAAATTGGAGTTGTATGTGCTAGTGGAATAGGTATCTCTAGATTAATGTCAGTTAGAATAGATAAAATATTTAAAGGAAAAGTTGATTTAATTACTTTAGCAAAAGAAGATATTACAGATAAAATATTAAAAAAGGTTGATTTTATAGTTACTAGTTTAGATTTAGGTAATATAAAAGCTGATGTTGTAAATGTTAATCCATTTTTATTAGATAATGATTTAGAGAAGATAAATGAAAAAATTAGGGAGTATTCTGTAAAGTCAGTTGAAGTTATTGACGAAAAAACAGACTTTTCTAGTGAACTTACTAATGTTTCAATTGTTGCAGAAAAAATTAATACTATAATTAAAGAATTTAAATGTATTGAATTTGATGAAAATATAAGCTTTTCAGAATTAGTAAAGTATATAGGAACTTATATAGCTGAAATTGAAAATAGTAATAAAGAAGAGCAAAAAGAAATAAGTGAGAATATTAAAGAGCGTATAACTAAAAGAGAAGAGCTTATGACACAAATTATGCCTGAATTTGGCTTTGCTCTATTACATTCAAGATGTGAAAAAATAAAAGAACCACATTTTATGGTAGGTATAACAGATAAAAAAGGCAGCTTTAAGGATGAATATTTTAAAGATATAAAAGTTGTGGTTATTATGCTTATACCAATAGATGAAAATATTAAAATAAATGTGGATATATCAGGTGTTTTAAGTAGTAAATTGGTAGAAGATAGAAGCTTTTTAGATCTTATAGAAACAGGTGAGGAAGAAAAAATAAGAGCCTTTATAAGTAAGATTTTAAGGAAGTATTTTAATAATTATTTAAAGGATATTTATAACGATTAATAATAAAAATGTCACTAGTTGATAATGACAAATATAATTTTGTTAAGATTGAATTTAAACATTTACATGATGTATAATTTAATCATAGAAAGAAAGAAAAAACAATAAATTTGTAGAAGGAGGAATTAAAAATGTTTTTTATGAAGAAAAAGGTGAAGGAACCAGAACTATTAGAAAAGAAAAATATATTATTAAACTGCAGAGAAAGCTCAAAGGAAGAGGTAATTAGAAAAGTTGGAAAGATGCTTGTAGATACTGGATATGTTGAAGAAAGTTACATTGATGGAATGTTAAAAAGAGAAGAAACCTTTGCAACTAACATAGGAAATGAAATAGCAATTCCTCATGGAGTTGAGGAAGCTAAAAGAGCTGTTAAGAAATCAGGAATAGCAGTAATGGTAATTCCAGATGGAGTAGTTTGGAATGATGGTGAAAAAGTAAAGCTTATCATTGGAATAGCTGGAGTTGGAGATGAGCATCTACAAATCTTAGGAAACATAGCTGAAAACTTCTCAACAAAGGAAGAAGTAGAAAAATTAGTAGCAAGTAATGATGTAGATTATATATATGATAAATTTACTAAAGGAGAGTAGTTGTATGATAGTAACAGTAACAATGAATCCTGCTATTGATAAAACAGCAGATTTAGATAAATTTGAACATGCTGCTTTAAATAGATTACAAAATGTAATTGTTGATGCAGGTGGAAAAGGAATAAATGTATCAAAAACAATTAAAGCAATTGGTGGAGAATCAATAGCAACTGGATTTTGTGGAAAAAATGATAAATTAATAGAAAATGTATTAAATAGTCAAGGTATAAAAAGTGATTTTGTAAAAATAAATGGTGATGTTAGAACAAATTTAAAGGTAGTAGAAAAAGGTGGAATATTAACAGAACTAAATGAAGCTGGACCTACTATAGAAGAAAAAGAATTAAATGAACTTATTGAAAAACTTGAAAAATATGCAAATGAAGATACATTATTTATATTAGCTGGAAGTATTCCTAAGGGAGTAGATAAAAATATATATAAAGATTTAGTAACAAGACTAAAGAAAAAAGGTTCAAAGGTATTTGTAGATGCAGATGGAGAATTATTTGTAAATGCTGTAGAAGCAAGTCCAACAATAATAAAACCAAATAAATTTGAACTAGAACAATATTACAAAATGGAAAAGGAAGCTACTGAAGAGGAACTTATAAATATGGGTGAAAAGCTTTTAAATAATGGAATAGAACTAGTAGCAATATCTTTAGGAAAGGATGGAGCATTATTCTTAACTAAAGATGAAAAGATAAAATGTCCAGGTTTAAAGGTAAATGCTCACTCAACTGTAGGAGCAGGAGATGCTATGGTAGCAGCTTTATCCTATGGAATTAATTCAAAGATGGAATTAAAAGAAGCTATAAAATTAGCAGTTGCAACATCAGCTGATGCTGTAACTACTCAAGGAACAAAACCACCAACTAAAGAAGTTGTGGAAGAATTAAAAAATAAAGTACAAATTATATCATTATAAAATCAAAACTTACACAAATAAAGGATATTAAAATATATCTTAAAAATACTTACACTAACTCAATAATATAATAATACAAAAATAAAAAATTGGCAAATAAAATAAATTAATAAATGAATGGAGGAGTTTATTATGAAGACAAAAGCAGTAAGAATGTATGGAGAAAACGATATTAGATTAGAGGAATTTGAATTACCAGAAATTAAAGATGATGAAATATTAGTAAAAGTTATGAGCGACAGTATTTGTATGTCAACTTATAAATTAGTAAAGCAAGGAAAGAGACATAAGAGAGCACCTCAAAATATAGATACTAATCCAATTATAATAGGACATGAATTTGCAGGAGATATAGTAAAGGTTGGAGCAAAGTGGCAAGACCAATTTAAACCAGGACAAAAATTTGCACAACAACCAGCTTTAAACTATAAAGGAAGCTTAGCGTCACCAGGATATTCTTATGAATTCTTTGGAGGAGCTTGTACTTATTGTATTATACCACCAGAAGTTATGGAACTTGGATGCTTATTAAATTATGATGGTGATAGCTATTTTGAAGCTTCTTTAGGAGAACCAATGAGCTGTATAATTGGTGGATACCATGCAAACTATCATACAAATAAAAAGAATTACAACCATTCAATGGGAACAAAGAAAGATGGTAATGTTATAATCCTAGGTGGATGCGGACCAATGGGACTTGGAGCAGTAAGCTATGCATTATGTATGGAAAACAAACCAAAACTTGTTGTTGTAACAGATGTTGATGATGCAAAAATAGCAAGAGCTAAAGAGGTTATTACAGAAAAAGAAGCAGCAGAAAAAGGAGTTAAACTTCTTTATGTAAATACAGCTAAAATGACAGACCAAGAAAAAGAATTAATGGATTTAACAGAAGGTCATGGATATGATGATGTATTTGTATATGTTCCAATTCGTCAAGTAGCAGAATTAGCAGACAAGTTATTAGCATTTGATGGATGTATGAATTTCTTTGCAGGACCTACTGACAATCAATTTAAAGCAGAAATAAATCTTTACAATTGCCACTACACTAGCACTCATATTATAGGAACAACTGGTGGAAATACAGATGATTTAATTGAAGCAATTGATTTAGCATCTAAGAAGTTAATAAAACCAGCAGTTATGGTAACACACATTGGAGGAATAGATAGTATAGCTGATGCTACATTAAACTTACCAAACATTCCAGGTGGTAAAAAATTAACTTATACTCAATTTAATATGCCATTAACTGCAATAGAAGATTTTGAGGAATTAGGAAAGACAGATCCATTATTTAAGAAACTTTCAGATGCATGTAAAAAACATAGTGGTCTTTGGAATAGTGAAGCAGAAAAAATCTTATTTGAACATATGGGAGTAAAATAAGAATAAATAGATAAAGATGGAATAGTTGGACAAACCAACTACTCCATTTTTAATATAAGTAATTAAAAGTATAAAGATTTAATGTAGAGGAATTTAATGAAGATGAAATAAGGATTAAAATTTGTTAGGAGGAATTTATAATGAAGGTAAGAAATGCTGAGGAGCTTAACAAAAGATTAGAAAAACTTAGAGAGGCTCAAAAGATTTTTTCAACCTATACTCAAGAACAGGTAGATGAAATATTTAGACAAGCTGCTATGGCTGCAAATGATGCTAGAATAAAACTTGCAAAGCTTGCTGTTGAAGAAAGTGGAATGGGAATAGTTGAAGATAAAGTTATAAAAAATAACTTTGCAGCAGAATATATTTACAATCAATATAAGGATATGAAAACTTGTGGTGTTATAGAAAGAGATGATACTTTTGGTATATCAAAAGTTGCAGAGCCTATAGGAGTTATTGCTGCAATAATTCCAACAACTAATCCAACATCAACTGCTATATTTAAAACATTAATAGCACTAAAAACAAGAAATGCAATAATTATAAGTCCACATCCAAGAGCAAAAAAATCAACAATAGCAGCTGCAAAAATAGTTTTAGATGCAGCAGTTAAAGCAGGTGCTCCAGAAGGAATAATAGCATGGATAGATGAACCATCTGTAGAATTATCACAAAAGGTAATGTCAGAGGCTGATATTATACTTGCAACTGGTGGTCCTCAAATGGTTAAATCAGCTTATTCATCAGGAAAACCAGCAATAGGCGTTGGAGCTGGTAATACTCCAGCTATAATAGACGAAACAGCACATATAAAAATGGCAGTAAACTCTATATTATTATCTAAGACTTTTGATAATGGAGTTGTTTGTGCATCAGAACAAAGCTTATTAATAATGGATTCTGTATATGATGAAGTTAAGAAAGAATTAGCACAAAGAGGAGCTTATATCCTTAAAGGTGATGAAGTAGATAAAGTTAGAAAGATAATATTAAATGATAGTGGTGCTGTAAACGCAAACATAGTTGGTCAATCAGCTTATACTATAGGAAAACTTGCTGGAATTACAGTTCCAGAAACTGCAAAGGTATTAATAGGTGAAGTAAAATCAGTAGAAATTGATGAACCATTCTCACATGAAAAGTTATCACCAATTTTAGCAATGTATAAGATAAAGAGCTTTGATGAAGGTTTAACAAAAGCTTCAAGATTGATAGAACTTGGAGGATTTGGTCATACATCAATACTTTATACAGATGCAGTTAAATCAAGAGATAGAATTGATAAATTTGGTGCAACAATGAAGACTTCTAGAACTTTAGTTAATATGCCAGCTTCTCAAGGAGCAATAGGAGATATATACAACTTTAAATTATCACCATCATTAACACTTGGTTGTGGTTCATGGGGAGGAAATTCAATTTCAGAAAATGTTGGACCAAAACATTTAATTAATATAAAAAGTGTAGCCGAGAGGAGAGAAAATATGCTTTGGTTTAGGGTTCCACAAAAAACATATTTTAAATATGGATGTCTTCCAACTGCTTTAGAAGAATTAAAAGATATGCATAAGAAAAAGGTATTTATAGTAACAGATAAGGTTTTATTTGATTTAGGATATACTCATGAAATTACAGAAAACTTAACTAAAAATAACATAGAATTTAAAATATTCTCAGAAGTAGAACCAGACCCAACATTAAAAGCTGCTAAAAAAGGTGCTGAAGTAATGAGAAACTTTGGACCAGATGTAATAATGGCTATAGGTGGAGGTTCCCCAATGGATGCAGCAAAAATCATGTGGGTTATGTATGAACATCCAGAAGTTAAATTTGAAGACTTAGCATTAAGATTTATGGATATAAGAAAGAGAATATACAAGTTCCCTGTAATGGGTGAAAAAGCTATGATGGTAGCTATACCTACATCAGCAGGTACAGGTTCTGAAGTTACTCCATTTGCAGTTATTACTGATGAAAGCACAGGAATTAAATATCCTCTTGCAGATTATGCCCTAACTCCAAATATGGCAATAGTTGATGCTAAGCTTATGATGACTATGCCAAAAGGATTAACAGCAGGTTCTGGAATAGATGCTTTAGTACATGCAATAGAAGCTTATGTTTCAGTAATGGCTTCAGAATATACAAATGGATTAGCATTAGAAGCTATACGTTTAATATTTAAATACTTACCAGATGCTTATAATGAAGGAACAACAAACATAAAAGCAAGAGAAAAAATGGCTCATGCTTCATCAATGGCAGGTATGGCATTTGCAAATGCATTCTTAGGAGTATGTCACTCAATGGCTCATAAGTTAGGAGCATTCCATCATATACCACATGGTGTAGCAAATGCATTATTAATAAAAGAAGTAATAAAATACAATGCAGCAGATGCTCCAAGAAAGCAAGCAGCATTCCCACAATACAAATATCCAAATGCAGCATGGAGATATGCTAGAATAGCTGATTACCTACACTTAGGTGGAAATACAGAAGAAGAAAAAGTACAACTTTTAATAAATGCTATAGATGAATTAATGAAGAAAGTTAATATTCCAAATAGCATAAAAGATTATGGAGTATCAAAAGTAGATTTCTATGAAACTTTAGATGAAATGGTAGAACAATCTTTTGATGACCAATGTACTGTTACAAATCCAAGATATCCATTAATGAGTGAAATAAAACAAATGTTTATAAATGCATATGGTGAAGAAGAAAAACCAAAAAATAAATAGTTTAAGATAAAATTGTTAGGTTTCTTGTTAATTTTAATTACTGTTCCATAAAAACCTCAATTACACTTTCACATAATTAATAAGGAACCTAATATTTTAAATATAAAAAGTAAGGAAGTTGTCATAGTTAAGAAATGTTAATAGATATAGTTTTATTAGATTTCTTTTTTGTGACAACTCTTTTTCATATAGTTAAAGGAAGTGATATTTATGGAAGGAAACTTAAAAAGTAAGGAAGAAGTATTAAATGAAAAATACTTAAAAATATTAGCTAAACAATATCCTGATATTGCAAAGGCTTCTACAGAAATTATAAATTTAGAAGCAATTTTAAATTTACCAAAAGGAACAGAACTTTTTTTAAGTGATATTCATGGAGAATATGAACCCTTTATACATGTTTTGAAAAATGGGTCTGGAGTTGTAAAGAGAAAAATAGAAGATGTTTTTGGAAATACTTTAATGGAAAATGAAAAGAAAAGTTTAGCAACTCTTGTTTATTATCCAGAACAAAAGTTAGAGATAATTTTAAAGAAAGAAAAAAATATTTATGATTGGTATAAAATAACTTTATATAGACTTATAAAGCTTTGTAGGTATGTATCTTCTAAATATACAAGGTCAAAGGTAAGAAAAGCTTTACCAGAAGATTTTAGATATGTTATAGAAGAATTATTACATGAACAGGTAAATGCAGTAGATAAACAGAAATATTATGATAGAATAATAACAACTATAATTGATGTTGGAAGAGCAAATGAATTTATTATTGCATTATCAAAACTAATACAAAGATTAGTTATAGATAGGTTGCATATAATAGGAGATATATATGATAGAGGAGAAAGGCCAGATATAATTATGGATACACTTATAAACTATCATTCAGTAGATATTCAATGGGGAAACCATGATATCCTTTGGATGGGAGCTGCAGCAGGCTGTAGAGCAAGTATAGCAAATGTTTTAAGAATATCAGCAAAATATTCTAATCTTGATATTATAGAAGATGTATATGGAATAAATCTTCTTCCTCTTGCAACCTTTGCTCTTAAAAACTATAAAGATAGTTCATATGATTCATTTATACCTAAAAATTGTGATAAAACAGATTATAGTAAGTCAGATGTAGAGTTAATAGCAAAAATGCATAAAGCAATTACTATAATACAATTTAAACTTGAATATGAAATAATAAAAAGACATGATGAGTTTAATATGGAGGATAGACTTCTTTTAGATAAGATAGATTATGAAAAAGGAACAATAAAGTTAGAGGGAAAGGTATATAATTTAAAAGATAAGGATTTTCCAACTATAGATAAAAATAATCCATTTAAACTTACAAAAGAGGAAGAGATACTTGTAGATAAATTAACATCATCTTTTATAAATAGTGAAAAGCTACAAAGACATATTTCTTTTTTATTTTCAAAAGGAAGTATGTATTTAAGTTATAATTCTAATTTACTTTTCCATGGATGTATACCTTTAAAAGAAGATAAAACTTTTAAATCTATGAACATTAATGGAAAGGAATATAAGGGAAAAGCTCTTTTAGAAAAATTTGAATCTTTAGCTAAAGTAGGCTACTTTGGAAAAAGAGGAAGCACAGAAAAACAATATGGAATGGATATTATGTGGTATTTGTGGACGGGTACCTCATCACCACTTTTTGGAAAAGAAAAAATGGCTGTATTTGAGAGATACTTAATAGATGATAAAAAAATACAAGAAGAAAAGAAAAATCCTTACTATAAATGGCGTAATGACAAAAATGTATGTGAGTTTATACTTAAGGAATTTGGATTAGTATCAAAGGAAAGCAGAATAATAAATGGACATGTTCCAGTAAAAAATTTGCAAGGGGAAAGCCCTATAAAGGCAGAAGGAAAGTTAATTTCAATAGATGGAGGATTTGCAAAGGACTATAGAGCTGATACTGGAATAGCAGGATACACTTTAATATATAATTCTTATGGATTACAACTTGTATCACATGAACCCTTTGAATCAACAGAAAGTGCTATAGAAAAAGAGCTAGATATATTATCAACAACAATGGTAGTAGAAAAAAAGTTAAAAAGAAAAACTGTAGGAGATACAGATATAGGAAAAGAAATAAAAAGTCAAATAGAAGAATTAAAGTTTTTACTTAAGTATTATAGAGAAGGAATAATATTTTGATCTAAATATGTTTTTATACTGGAAGTAGTATAAAAGTAGTATGAAAGTAGTATTTATACAACAAAAATGACTAAAAAGAATGATTGTAAATTTTAACATCAGAATATAGAATATAAGTATAAATTTAAGTTAATAAAAATAAAATGCAATGAGGCATATCGCTAAGAAGCGGTATGCCTTTAGTGTTTTGTGAAAGGGGGATTTCTACAGTGAAGGAATTAGTTATGATTATTAGACCAGAAAAGTTAGAAACAGTAAAAGAAATAATAGACAATATTCATTGTGGCGGCATGACAATATCTACTGTAATGGGATGTGGTACTCAAAGAGGAGTAGTGGGAACTGTAAATGAGATAAAAGGGTTTAAAACTAATATCAATTTATTACCTAAAATTAAAGTTGAAGTAGTAGTAGAAGATGACTTAGTGGAAGATTTAATATTGGAGGTACAAGATAAGATATCTACTGGAGCAGCAGGAGATGGTAAGATATTTATAAGAAATATAGATGGAGCAGTTAGAATAAGAACTGGTGAACGAGGAAATAAAGCTTTATAAATAGAATGCAATGGTGCATATAAGTATTATAGTAATTTGTACTTGTATGCACTTTTTTTATTTATACAAATATTACAAGGAGATGATATTTATGAAAAAAATATTTAATAAAATAGTTGCAATTGTGGCAACAACAGTACTTATGGGAACATGTTTAATGGGGTGTGGAAGTTCAAGCAGTGATAAGGAATTGAATTTAATATGTTGGTCAGAATATCTTCCGGATTCAGTAATTACAAACTTTGAAGAGGAAACAGGAATTAGAATTAATTTAACAACATTCACTACAGCAGACGAAATGCTAGCAAAAGTTCAATCAGCTGCAGAAGGAACTTATGACATGATTATAGCACCTCAGGTAAATACAAGTATTCTTGAATCAGAAGGAATGTTAGAAAAATTGGATAAAGATAAGATAGAAAATATTTCAAACATTGATGAAATGTATTTAGGAAATGAATTAGATCCTAATAATGATTATTCAATACCTTATTTATATACAAGTCTTGTAATAGCTGTTAACACAGATGTTATAAAAGATGATATAAAGAGTTATCAAGATTTACTTAATCCAGAATATAAAGACCAAATGGTTATAGTAGAAGATGCTAGAACAATTGTTACAGCTTCATTAAGAGCTGAAGGATATGATGTTAATGATACAAGTGATGAGGCATTAAGTGCAGCAGAAGAATATATGAATAAATTAAAACCTAATATACATGCATTCAATGGAGATAGTCCTAAAACTTTATTATTAAATGGTGAATGTTCTATAGGTTTAATATATGGTGGTGAATGTGCACTTGCAATGGATGAAAATCCATCAATAGTAGGTATATATCCAGAAGAGGGTTGTTATTATGAAATGGATGTTATGATGAAAACTAAGGGAGCTAAAAATCCAGATAACGTAGAAGAATTTATGAATTATATATTAGATGGAAAAGTAGGAGCAGAAATTGCAGAAGCTTTCCCTTATATATCACCAAACAAAGCAGCAAAGGAATATTTAGATGAAAAATATTTATCTAACAATATAAAAAATCCACCTGCAGAAGAAATAGCAAAAGCAAAACAATTAAAAGATTTAGGAGATGACTTAACTAAGATAGTAGATTTATGGAATAAATTTAAGACAAACTAATGAAACTATGAAAGGGGCTAGATGGATGAATGATAGAACTATAGTAAAAATAGAAAATGTTAATAAAAAATATGGAGACAACCATGTTGTACACAATTTAAATATTGATATAAAGGAAGGAGAATTTTTAACAATGCTAGGACCTTCTGGGTGTGGTAAAACAACCACACTTAGAATGATAGCAGGATTTGAAACACCAACAGATGGAAATATATTTGTAGAGGGTCAAGAGATTCAGGATACAGAACCTTATGATAGAGAGGTAAATACAGTTTTTCAAAATTATGCTCTTTTTCCACATATGACAATATTTGAAAATATAGCCTTTGGGTTAAAAATAAAAAAAGTACCAAAGGATGAAATAAAAAAGAGAGTATTAGAAATGCTTGAATTAGTACAACTTTCAGGATATGAAAGCAGAAAACCAGATCAATTATCTGGTGGACAGAAACAAAGAGTTGCAATAGCAAGAGCTTTAATTAATAGACCCAAGGTATTATTATTAGATGAACCTTTAGGTGCTTTAGACTTGAAACTAAGAAAGCAGATGCAATTTGAACTTAAAAGGCTTCAAAGAAAATTAGGTATAACTTTTGTTTATGTAACACATGACCAAGAAGAAGCGTTAACTATGAGTGACCGTATAGCAATTATGTATGGAGGAAACCTAGAGCAAATAGGAACACCTAAAGAAATATATGAGAAACCAGCATCAAAGTTTGTTGCAGATTTTATAGGTGAATCAAATATATTCTATGGAACAGTAAAAGATAAGAAAAATGAAGTAGCAAAAGTATTATTTGAAAATGGTAATGCAATGATAAAAAGTGACAGTGTAGAAGAAAATGAGATTGTTTATGTATCTGTAAGACCTGAAAATATTAAGTTATCTTTAACTCAAATAGATGGATTCTCAATAGTTGGAGTAGTAAAAGAACATGTTTATGTAGGTAATATAAATAAAACAATAATATTATTAGATAATGGCATGGAAATAAAGGTGAATAAAGGAACAAAGACAAATTTACTAAAGTTAGGAACTGAAGTCTTCATTTATTGGGAAACAGAAGATGCAGTAGTTATAAAATCTCAAAGTCAAAATGTATTTAATGTGGTAGATAACCCAGTATTTACAACACAAAAATAATTAGGGGGAATGAATCATGGCAACTAAAAAGAAAAAATTTAATTTATCAAGTTTTGTTATGAATTCACCAGTATCATTGTGGATGATATTATTTGTTGCAATTCCTTTTATTTATGTTGTATGTATAAGTTTTATGCATAAAGGAACTTATGGAGGAGTTACATTTAAATTTACTACAGATAATTATAAAGCCATATTTGACCCACTTTATTTAGTTACATTTGGCAAATCATTATTAATATCATTAGTTACAACTATTATATGTATATTAATAGCCTATCCATTTACTTATTTCATAGCACAAAAAACAGAGATAAAAAAAGCAGTATTTATGTCCCTTGTAATGATCCCATTTTTAGTAAGTTCATTAATAAGATTATTTGCATGGATTAGTATATTAAGAAAAGATGGAATTATAAATTCATTACTTATGAATATGGGAATTATAGATAAACCTATTCAATTAGTTTATAACAATATAGGTTCAATTATAGGATTAGTTTATATGTTATTACCTTTTATGATATTACCTCTATATAGTTCAATAGAAAAATTAGATAAATTTTACTTAGAAGCTGCTAGTGACTTAGGAGCAAAACCAGCTAAAGCATTTATGAAAATAACATTACCATTAACAGCACCTGGAATATTTGCTGGTTCAATATTAGTATTTATACCATCTTTAGGTTTATATTTTGTAACTGATTTATTAGGTGGAAGTAAAACACAAGTTATAGGTAACTTAATTAAAAATCAATTCATCACAGCTCATAATTGGCCATTAGGTGCAGCTTTATCAGTATTTTTAATAGTAATAACATTATTATTAGTTGGATTATATCAAAAAGCTGGTGGAGATATGGATGAATTAGGAGTTTAGGAAGAAAGGAGCTAAAGAATATGAAAAAAGCAAGCAAACAAAAAACAGCAAATATATTAAAGAATATATATATAGCTCTAGTATTTCTATTTCTATTTATTCCAATAATATTTGTATTTGTATTTTCATTTAATACTTCAAGAATGAATATAGTGTGGGAAGGCTTTACATTACAATGGTATGGAAGTTTTTTTAAAAACAGAACTCTTATGTCTGCTCTTGAAAATACACTAATAATTGCAGTAGTTAGTACAGGCATATCAACAATAATAGGAACTCTTGGAGCTGTAGGACTTTATAAGTATAACTTTAAAGGAAAGGAAATAATTGATAAATTATTATATATTCCCATAGTAATTCCTGAAATAGTACTAGGCATTGCACTTTTATCTATATTCTCAGTATTAAATATTCCATTAGGATTAGGAAGTATAACATTAGCTCATATAACATTCTCCATTCCATTTGTTGTAATAAATGTAAGAGCAAGATTGGCAGGGTTAGATAAATCCTTAGAAGAAGCAGCAATGGATTTAGGTGCTAATAGAGTTAAAACTTTTATGCAAATAACTTTGCCCCTACTTATGCCTGGTATTACATCTGGTGCCATGCTTGCATTTTCATTATCATTAGATGATGTAATAATAAGTTTCTTTACATGTGGACCAGGTAGTACAACACTTCCAATAAGTATTATGGCAATGGTTAAAACAGGGGTAACTCCAGAAGTAAATGCTCTATCAACAGTAATAATGCTTGTGACTATAATTATTATATGCATAAAAACAAGTTTCCAAGTAAAAAAACTAAAGAAAAGAGCATATTAAAATTTTCTATAAAAGGAGAGAGTATATGTGTATGATGTGGTTATAAAAAATGGAACTATAATGGATCCAAAAAGAGAAAAAACAACAGTTGCAAATATTGCAATTGTTAAAGATAAAATAGCTTATATAACAAGAGAAGATATAGAAGGAAAAGAAGTTATTGAAGCAAAAGGCAAGATAGTATGTCCTGGATTTATAGATATACATACTCATGTAGATGGAAATAAAGATTGTGCAGAAGGGCTAGTAGCTATGGGAGTAACTACTGCTTATAGTGGAAATTGTGGAATGGGAGTAGAAAATTTAGAATATTTCTATGAAAAATATGAAAAAGAAGGTTTTCTTATAAATCAAATACAACAAGTAGGTCATACAGCATTAAGAGAACAAATTGGGCTTTTTGATAGATACATTTCAGCAAGTTCCATGCAAATTGAAGAAATGAAATTAATACTTAAAAATTTATTTAAATTAGGTGCTAATGGGTTATCCTTTGGACTTGAATATGTTCCAGGTAGTTCAAAAGAAGAGGTATTAGAATTATCTAAAGTGGCTGCTCAATATGGAAAGCTTGTATCAATTCACACAAGAAAAGATTGTTATGAAGGGTTAACATCCCTTAGAGAAGCAATAAATATAGCAAAAGAAACAGGAGCATCTATTCAAATATCTCATTTAATTTATCAATATGGAATGGGAATGGCAAGAGAAGCTATTAAAATGATAGAAGATGCTAGGGCAGAAGGTTATGATATATCAATAGATAGTGGATTATATAGTGGATTTGCGACTGCTATAGGAAGTGCAGTATTTGATGAAGGGTGTACTGAAAAATGGGGTTGTAATTATAGTAGCATAATATGTTGTGCAGGTGAGCATAGAGGAGAGAGATTAACTAAAAAATTATATGAAGAATTAAGAAAAAAACATCCAGAATATTCTGCAATAGGAATGGTAGGAAATGAATATGAGGTTTTTGAAGTTTTAGAAAAACCTTATGTGATGGTAGCTAGTGATTCTGGGACCTATTATGATAATGGTAAGCCTGGACATCCTCAAGATACAGGAACATTTCCAAAATTCTTTAGAACTATGGTTAGAGAGCAAAATAGAATTACATTAATGGATGCAATTAAAAGATGTACTATAATTCCAGCAAAAAGACTTAAGTTACATAATAAAGGCTCAATAGATATAGGAAAAGATGCAGATATAGTTATATTTGATAAAGATACTATAGAAGATAAATCTGATTATCCATGCTTTGGAGCTACAGATACTAAACCGGAAGGAATTGAATGTGTAATAGTTAATGGAGAAATAGTAGTAAAAGAAAATAAAATTTTAAATAAAAAACCAGGAAGAATAATAAAAGAAACATTAGAAAAATGGAGGTGGGATTAATAGTATAAAGTTTTATTAAATATGGATAATAATAAAAAAGAATAAAAGAAGGGAGAATTATTATGGAAGTTAAAAAAATGTATATAAATGGAGAATGGACAGAGTCAGAATCAAAGAAAACTAGAGAGGTAATTAATCCAGCAAATGGAGAAGTTATTGCACTAACAACAGAAGGAACAAAGAATGATGTTGATATGGCAATAGAAGCTGCAAGAGTTTCCTTCTATGAAACTGGTGATTGGAGAAGAATGAATTCGCAAGAAAGGGCAGATATATTATTAAAGATAGCAGATAAAATAGATGAATATAGAGATGAATTTGCAAGATTAGATACTATTGATAATGGAAAGCCATTAAGAGAAGCTGAAGGGGATATTGATGATGGAATTCATTGTTTTAAATATTATGCAGGACTTATTAAAGCACCATATGGTGGTGTATATGATGTAAATGATGGTTTTGGAACTATGCATTCATATACAGTACATGAACCTATTGGAGTGGTTGCGCAAATAACTCCTTGGAATTATCCTTTCTTAATGGCTATATGGAAATTAGCACCAGCTCTTGCTGCAGGAAATAGTGTAGTATTTAAGCCAAGTTCAAATACTCCCTTATCAACTATAAAATTATTTGAAGTATTTGATGAAGTAGGAATGCCTAAGGGCTCATGTAACTTAGTTTTAGGCTCAGGTGGAGTTGTAGGACAACATTTAGCTGAAAGTAAAAAGGTTGATATGATTACATTTACAGGAAGTACAGAAGTAGGTCAAAGTATTGCTAAAGCTTCTGTGGGAAATTTAAAGAAGATAGGACTAGAATTAGGTGGTAAATCTCCTAATGTTATATTTGCAGATGCTGATTTTGAAGGAGCAGTAGAATGGGCGATGATAGGAATATTCTTCAATCAAGGAGAGGTATGTTCTGCAGGTTCAAGAATAATTATAGAAGAATCTATAAAAGATAAATTTGTAGCAAGACTTAAAGAAAGAGCAGAAAATATTACAATAGGTAATCCACTAAACAATCCAGATATGGGTCCTTTAGTATCTGAATCACACATGAATAAAGTATTAGATTACATAGATAAAGGTAAAAAAGAAGGAGCTACTTTAGTGTGTGGTGGATATAGATATACAGAAGGCGAGTGTGCTAAAGGATATTATGTAAAGCCTACTATATTTGATAATTGTACAAGTGATATGACTATTGTTAAGGAAGAGATATTTGGACCAGTAGTAACCATTCAAACTTTTAAAACAGAAGAAGAGGCAATAGCTCTTGCAAATGATACTATATATGGACTAGCAGGTGGAGTATTTACTTCAGATGTATCTAGGGCATTAAGAGTAATAAAAGAGATAAGAGCAGGAATTACATGGATTAACTGTTATAACCCTACATTTAATGAAGCACCTTGGGGTGGATATAAAATGAGTGGTATAGGAAGAGAATTAGGAGTTCATGGACTTGAGGAGTATCAAGAAGTTAAGCAAATAAACATTAACTTAACTCCAGGAATTGTAGGTTGGTATGAACACTAGAATTCTTTATTAAATAGATATTAAAAAAAAGCAATAATATTTGTATACTATATACAAATATTATTGCTTTTTATTTTTCATGATGAATACATTTTTGAATTAATGTCCAACGAGAATTAACATCAAATTTACGATAAATATTTTGCAAGTGTTTCTTGAGTGTAAAGCTACTTATACATAATTTATCAGCTATATCTTCATTATCTTCATTATTAAGAATGAGTGCTAAAACTTCAGTTTCTCTAGAAGTTAAAGCATATTTTAAAGCTAATTCTGTATGGAGATATGGAATGTTAGTTTTAGAATTATTAGAATTATTAGGTGGTAGATTTTTTTCTATGTAGTTTTGATAAAATCTATAAGTTAAATGGTCTATAAATCCTTTCATTATAAACATTTCTTCATCATTAAAATCTCCTTGTTCTTTTGAACGGTATAGAGAGATAACTCCAAGGAAAGTATTATTATAGCTCAAATGAAGTTGCATAGAATAATAGATGTTATTAGGCTTATAGCATTTAGTATAAACAGAACTATTTAGAAAATCTTCTTCACTAACTAATTCACTTTCACGTACTAGTGCTGAATGGTTACATAAAGCAAGCCATCTTGTTTGGTCTTCAGTTTCTATTGATAAATATAATTCTTCCATTTTAGTATAGGATTCTGGATAACATAAGGGATTGCACAATAAAGAGTCAGAATCGGAATAATCAGCCATTAAAATGCTAGAGAATGTATTAGGAATAATTATTTTTATCATATTTAAGAAACTTTTTTTCATATTAGTGAAATCTTCTGTAGTATATATGTGGTAAATTAAGTTGTTTATAACAAGAAAAGTATTATCCTGCAAAATATCACCTCCTTAAGTTTAATTTTATCATAATAAAGTGAAAAAGTATAGGTAATAAGTAGTTTCCAAGGAGTAAACTACTCCTAAAGTAGTAGGTATACTTAAAAAATAACGCAACAACTATATTTTTGGGTAATTGTTAATATATGAGAGGAGAGGTATAATTAAAGCATAGAAAAAAACAAAATAAGTTTTAGGTACAAAGACGTATTTTCTTTAGGAAAAAGAAAATGCGTCTTTATTTTATTTACTTTAAAATTTATTGCTTATTAAGAGGAGGATGAGTATTATGACAAAGAAAGAAGAAACTCTAAAGGAATTGGAAGAAGTAATAAAATTTATAAAAAGTGATGATTTATCAGATACACAAAAAGAGAAGATAACAAAAGATACAGTTAACTATTTTGATAATTATGTAAGTCCTGGATGGCTAAAATATAGAAAATCAGTTTCAACTAATGCAGCAGTAGTTGAATGGAAAGATAAAGGTTCAACTTGTGAAGGATTATATGGTGAAAAGTTTATTGATTGTTTAGGTGGATTTGGTATATATACTTGTGGACATAGAAATGATGAAATATTAGATACTGTAAAAGCTCAATTAGATCACCAAGCATTACATTCACAAGAATTATTAGATCCATTAAGAGGGTATTTAGCAAAGGCAGTTGCTGATATAACCCCAGGAGATTTACAATATTGTTTTTTCACTAATGGTGGTGCTGAAGCTGTAGAAATGGCATTAAAGCTTGCAAGAATAGCAACAGGTGGAAGATGGTATATATCAACAGTTGGAGCTTTCCATGGTAAATCAATGGGTGCTATATCAATGGGGGGAAAGGATACTTATCGTGTTCCTTATACTCCAATGGTTCAACAAGTTCAACATGTTGAATATGGTAATGCAGAAGATATGAGAAAAGCAATAATAAATCTTCAAGCTGTAGGAGAAAAAGTAGCAGCAGTAATAATAGAGCCTATTCAAGGAGAAGCTGGAGTTATAGTTCCACCAGAAGGATATTTAACTAAAGTAAGAGAGATATGTGATGAAACGGGTGTAGCATTAATATTTGATGAAGTTCAAACTGGTATGGGAAGAACAGGAACTATGTGGAGATGTGAAGCAGAAGGAGTAACTCCAGATATTATGACCTTTGGTAAAGCATTTGGTGGTGGTATAATGCCTATTACAGGAATTATATGTAGACCTCATATGTGGACTCAAGATTTAGTAGATAATCCATGGTTACTAGGTTCTCCAACATTTGGTGGTAATCCAGTATGTTGTTCAGCTGCAATAGCAACTATAAAATATATGCTAGAGAATGATGTTCCTGGAATGTGTAAAGAAAAAGGCAAGTTCTTAAAATCTAAATTGGTTGGGTTAAAGGAAAAATATCCTACTGTTATAGATGATGTAAGAGGAGAGGGATTAATGCTTGCTGTAGAATTTTGTACATCAGATGTAGGATATTCAGTAGCTAAAGGATTATTTTCAAGAGGGGTAATGACAGCAGGAACACTTGTTAATGCAAAATGTATTAGATTTGAACCAGCAGCAGTTATTACTGAAGAGGAAATGACACAAGTAATAGAAAGAATGGATGCAGCACTTACTGATACAAAAGAAGAATTCTCACTATAAAACTAATTGATTTTGTTTAGGAGCACTGTTATGAGTGCTCCTTTTTTGTTCTATAATAATTAATAATATTAAAAGAAGTATTATTTTATCAAAAATAAAAAACTTACATATAATAAATGAGATAATTTATTGGAGTTGAATTTAATTGATATATGGTCTTATATTAGCAGGCGGAAAAGGCAGTAGGCTTTATCCATTATCAAGAGCTAAAGAACCAAAGCAATTTTTAAAAATATTAAATGACAAAAGTCTTTTGCTAAATACAATAGATAGAGTTTCAAATTTGGTGGCAAAGGAAAGAATATATATAGTTACCAATAAAGATTATGAAAAAAAGATAAAAGAAGAAATAGATGAAGAAATGAAAAAGAATATATTTATTGAACCACAAAATAAAGAAACTGCTACATGTATAGGTCTTTCTGCTATAAAGCTTTTAAAGGCAGATGCAAATGCTGTAATGGTTGTTCTTCCTTCAGACCATTATATTTATGGTGAAAAGGAATATTTAGATACTCTTAAGCAAGCAGTGGATATTGCAAATAAAAGAAGAGGTGTTGTAACTCTTGGAATAGAACCTAAAAGACCAGAAACAGGTTATGGATATATTCAAATGGGAGAAAGGGTAAATGGAAATATTGCAACTTATAAAGTAGAGCGTTTTACTGAAAAACCTAATATAGAAGTTGCAAAGGATTTTCTTCAAAAAGGAACTTATTTATGGAATTCAGGAATATTTGTTTTTAGAGCTGATGTAATTCTTAGAGAAATTGAAAAGTATCTTCCTAAAATGCATTCATCTTTAATGGAAATATATAAATATATAGGAGAAGAGGATGAGGAAAAAGTTATAAAAGAAGAGTATAAAAAGATAGAAGGAATATCAATAGACTTTGGAATAATGCAAAAAACAAGAAAGGCTTATGTTGTAAGATGCAATTTTCTATGGGACGACATAGGAAGTTTTACAGCTTTAAGTAAGTTTTTAAATGAAGAAAATAGTAATAGAGTATCAGAAAATGTGTATTTAGAAGAATGTGAAAATTGTTCTGTTTTTGGAAAAAAGAATTTAATAGTAGGTTTTGGAGTAAAGGATTTAGTTATTGTTGATGCAGGGGATGTAATATTAATAGCAGATAAAAATAGAGAACAAGAAATTAAACATTTAATAAATGAAATAGAGAATAAAAAAGATTATGTAAAATTTTTATAAAGATGTAGAAAATTTTAAGAGAAAGTTATATAATGAACCTAAATAGTAATGATGTAAGAAAGGAAATGATAAATTGCTTATTGATACACATATAATATTAGCAAACAATATTTTAAGACAAGCAAATGGAAAAAAGATTTATTTAATAAACAAAAGAAGATTTATATGGGGAAACATAAAACCAGACTGTGCTTCAAAATATAAGTTTAAAAAGCATTATTATGATGAAAGTATCACTATGATTTTAGACAAAATAAAAGAACTTGCAAGTTTATCAGTAGGAGATATTTATTATAGTTTTGGTAAGAAGAAGTTTAGTGAAGAATTAGGTGTGGTTTGTCATTTCCTATGTGATTTCTTTTGTGTACCTCACAATCAAAGATGGGAATTTAAACATTCTATGAAAAAACATGTTGTTTATGAAAAAAATTTAGCAAAGTTCGCAAAGCTTTACAAATTCAAATCTTATATAGATAGTAATTTAAGTTTAGAGGATTTAGAAGAGTTTATAGTTGCTCATCAAAGACAATATGAAAAAGAGGAATCTTTTAGAAACGACCTAGAATATTCATTCTTTATATGTAATAGTGTTATAAACATGGTTTTAAATGAAGTTTATATTAATGAATATGCATCACAAAAAGTTGCTGTTGCTTATTAAAACAAGAATTTTAAAAAGATTTGCTAAAGGTGATTTTTATTCACTTTTTGCAAATCTTTTTTTATTCTAATTTTTGTTAAATGATAATTGTGCATAAATTAAAATGAAATGGTAAATATTATTGACAAATAGAAAAATGAAGAATATAATTTAATTAACAAATGAACAAATGCTCATATGTAAGGAGGAACTAAAATGGATGATGAAAATATAATAGAAAAATGTAGTTGCAATATTATTCATAATGATATAGTTGAAAAAGTTAAAAAAACTCTTCCGAAAGATGAAATTCTTTATGATTTAGCAGAATTTTTTAAAGTTTTTGGAGATTCAACTAGAATAAAAATTATTTGTGCTCTTTTTGAATCAGAAATGTGTGTATGTGATTTAGCAGCATTACTTAATGTAAGTCAATCTGCAATTTCACATCAATTAAAAACATTAAAATCTGCAAGACTTGTTAAATATAGAAGAGATGGAAAAGTAATTTATTATTCACTAGATGATGAACATGTTAAACATGTTTTTGATGAAGGATTAAGACATGTTACAGAATAAGAAAGGGGGAATTTAAAATGAAAGAATTTAAATTATACCTTAATGGATTAACTTGTGCTAATTGTGGTAATAAAATAGAAAGAAAGGTAGATTCATTAAAAGGAGTTGAAGAAGCTGTCTTAAATTTTTCAGTAGGAACTTTAACAATAGAGTTAAAAGATGAAAATGATGAAGAAAAGGTTACAGAAGAAGTAAAAAAAATAGTAAAAGCATTAGAACCTGATGTAATTGTTGAAAAATATACAGGACGTAGAAAAAAGCATAATGAAAATCATGAACATCATCACCATCATGGGGAAGAATGTCATTGTGGGGAAGAACATCATCACAAACACCATCATGGAGAAGAATGTCACTGTGGAGAAGAACATGACCATCACGAACATCATCATGGAGAAGAATGTCACTGTGGAGAAGAACATGACCATCATGAACATCATCATGGAGAGGAGTGCCACTGCAAAGAAGAGCATCACCATCATGAAAGTGAAGAAAGTAGCCATCATAATCATGGCAATTTAGAAGAAAAAAAGGGATTTGATTTAACAGAAAATCTTCCTTTTATTGCTGGATTAATTATATATGTAATTGCTATAGTAATGAAAGATAATGGTCCTTATAACCTTATATTATTTTTAGTATCTTATATTTTAATTGGTGGGGAAGTAATTGTAAATGCAGTTAAAAATATAGCTCATGGAGAACTTTTTGATGAAAATTTCCTTATGACTTTAGCAACTATAGGAGCTTTTGCAATAGGAGAATACACTGAAGCAGTAGCAGTAATGGTATTTTATAAAATAGGTGAAATGTTCCAAGACTATGCTGTTAATAAATCAAGAAAATCAATATCATCTCTTATGGATATAAGAGCAGATTATGCAAATAAATTAGTTAATAATAAAGAAGAAAAGGTATCTCCAGAGGAGGTTGAAATAGATGATATTATTGTAATTAAACCTGGTGAAAGAGTACCTTTAGATGGAATTGTTTTAGAAGGGGAAGGTTCATTAGATACTTCAGCATTAACTGGTGAATCAGTACCAAGAGATATTTATAAGGGAGAAGAAATATTATCTGGTGCAATAAATCTTAATGGACTATTAAAAGTAAAGGTAACAAAGGAATATGGAGAATCTACAGTTTCAAGAATATTAGACCTTGTAGAAAATGCAGGAAGCAAAAAAGCACCAACAGAAAAGTTTATAACAAAATTCTCAAAATATTATACACCAGTTGTTGTAATTGCAGCTGTTATATTAGCTATAGTACCACCCCTTGTTATTAGTGGAGCAGAATTTTCAGATTGGCTTTATAGAGCATTAATATTTTTAGTTGTTTCTTGTCCATGTGCATTAGTAATATCAGTTCCTTTAGGATTATTTGCAGGAATAGGTGCAGCATCTACAAAGGGAATACTTGTAAAGGGTGGAAATTACTTAGAAGCAATAAAGGATACAGAAATAGTAGTATTTGATAAAACAGGAACATTAACAAAAGGAGTATTTAATGTTGTAAAGATTAATCCAGTAGGAGAAATGAGTAAAGAAGAATTATTAGAAATTGCAGCTATGGGAGAAAGTTTTTCAAACCATCCAATAGGTCAATCAATAGTAAAAGCATACTCTAAACCTATAGATAAAAATTTAATAAAAGACTATGAAGAAATATCAGGAAATGGAATTAAAGCTACAATTAAAGGCAAGAAGGTTTTATTAGGAAATTATAAGCTAATGAAACAATATGGCATAAGTTGTATTGTAAAAGATGAAGCTGGAACTATTGTAAATGTGGCTATAGATGGAGAATATAAAGGGTATATATTAATTGCAGACGAAATAAAAGAAACTTCAAAAAAGGCTATAGAAGAATTAAAAAAATTAGGAATTAAGAAAACTGTAATGTTAACAGGAGATAATAAAAAAGTAGCTGAGGCTGTAGGAAAAAATGTTGGAGTAGATGAAGTTTGTTCAGAGTTATTACCAGCAGGAAAAGTTGAAGAATTAGAAAAACTTTTAAAAGAAAAATCACCTAAAGGAAAATTAATTTTTGTAGGAGATGGAATAAATGATGCTCCAGTTTTAGCAAGAGCAGACATTGGAGTTGCTATGGGAGGAATTGGTTCAGATGCTGCTATTGAAGTATCTGATGTAGTTCTTATGAAAGATGATTTATCTGCATTAACAAAAGCAGTAAATATAGCTAAAAAGACTAATAAAATACTTTGGCAAAATATAACATTTTCATTAATTATAAAAGCTATAGTTTTAGCATTAGGAGCTTTAGGATTGGCTAATATATGGGAAGGAGTTTTTGCAGATGTTGGTGTAACATTACTTGCAGTATTAAACTCAATGAGAGCACTTAAAGCTTAAAATATTATAAAAATTAAAAAAGTTGCCTATAGAAATTTTCTCTATTTGGCAACTTTTTTTAATTTACAGGAAAGTTTAATTAATAAGCTTCTGTATTAGGAATTTCTTCTAATGAAGAAATGCAAGTTGGTCTTATAAGAACATTAGTCTTTGGAATTCTAATTATCTCATCTCCTAAAACCTTTACTATTTGACCAGTAGGTAATTTTTTATCAACAAAAAGTACAGAATTTAAATCTGCATCATGAATTTCATATTCTTTCCCACTATTCATTATAATTTTAATCATATGTTCTCCCCCTCGGATTTTAAAAATGTTAATGTATACATTATATACCTTTACATAAAAATTTACCATATTTTTTTAGTATAATAAAAAATATGAAATAAATTTATATCAATTAGGAATAGATTATCATTAAAGTTTTATGGTAAAATAAAATATAGATTTTATTTAAGAAAGGGAGATACAGTATGGAAAAGAAAAAAAATATTTCTATGGCTGTTATAAAAAGATTACCTAAGTATCATAGATATCTTCAAGAATTAATGAAAAATGATGTGGATAGAATATCTTCCAAAGAACTAGGTGAAAAAATAGGTTTTACTGCCTCACAAATTAGACAGGACTTAAATTGTTTTGGAGATTTTGGACAACAGGGGTATGGATATAATGTTAGAGAATTATACAATCAAATAGTATCTATATTAGGTCTTGACCAAAATTATAAAACTATAATGGTTGGAGCAGGAAATATAGGGCAAGCTATTGCTAATTATGCAAGTTTTGTGAGACTTGGAATAGAGCTTGTTGGAATTTTTGATGTAAATCCTAAAATTATAGGAACAAAAATTAGAGATATTAAAATTGATGCAGAAAGCAATTTAAGAGAATATTTAAAAAGCAATAGCATAGATATTGGAATTATTTGTGTTCCTAAAATAAATGCTCAAAGAGTATGTGATGAACTTGTTGCAGGTGGCATTAAGGGTATATGGAATTTTGCACCTGTAGATTTAATTGTTCCAAATGATGTAAATGTAGAAAATGTACATTTAAGCGAAAGCTTATCAACACTTATTTATTTATTACATACAAGAGAGTAATTTTAATATAAATCATGCTTTATATATTGCAAAAACTATGATAAAGCATTATAATGATACATGAAGCTAAAAGGCTTCCATTATTTTTTACTTAGTTTGTTATAATATTAACAAAATTAAAAAAATATATGTAATAAATTAAAAAAACAAGAAAATAATTTACAAATAATCTATATATTCATTATCTTTGAATTTTAATAGGTTTTTGCATAAAAAAATAAGTATAAAAAGTTAGGAGGACAAAGGAACATGGAATTAAAGAACGTACTTCTTGAAAAAGAAGGTCACTTAGCTATTGTTACAATCAATAGACCAAAGGCTTTAAACGCTTTAAATTCAGAAACTTTAAAAGACCTTGACACAGTTATTGAAAACTTAGAAAATGATAAGGACATTTATGCAGTTATCTTAACAGGAGCAGGTGAAAAATCATTTGTTGCTGGAGCTGACATAGCAGAAATGAAAGACTTAAATGAAGAAGAAGGGCAAGCTTTTGGTGCTCTTGGAAACAAGGTATTTAGAAGACTTGAAAACTTAAACAAGCCAGTTATAGCTGCTATACAAGGATTTGCTCTTGGTGGTGGATGTGAAATCTCTATGGCATGTGACATAAGAATAGCATCTGAAAAAGCTTTATTTGGTCAACCAGAAGTTGGTCTAGGAATTACACCTGGATTTGGTGGAACTCAAAGATTAGCTAGAATAGTTGGTTTAGGTAAGGCTAAAGAATTAATATACACTGCTCAAAACATAAAAGCTGATGAAGCATATAGAATAGGATTAGTTAACAAAGTAGTACCTTTAGAATCTCTTATGGATGAAGCTAAAGCTATGGCTAACAAGATTATGGCTAATGCTCCAATTGCAGTAAGACTATGTAAAGATGCAATTAACAGAGGTATGCAAGTTGATATAGATAAAGCAGTTGCAATAGAAGCAGAAGACTTCGGTAAGTGCTTTGCAAGTGCTGACCAAAAAGAAGGAATGTCTGCTTTCTTAGAAAGAAGAAAAGAAAAGAACTTCCAAAACAAATAATTGTTTTTAGATGATACATTTTTAAGGAGGGTTAATTAAATGAATTTCGAATTAACTAGAGAACAAGAATTAGTACAACAAATGGTTAGAGAATTCGCAGTTAATGAAGTAAAGCCAATAGCTGCAGAAATCGATGAAACTGAAAGATTCCCAATGGAAAACGTAGAAAAAATGGCTAAGCTTGGAATAATGGGTATTCCATTTTCTAAGGAAGTAGGAGGAGCTGGCGGTGATGTTTTATCTTACATAATCGCTGTTGAAGAATTATCAAAGGTATGTGCTACTACAGGAGTTATACTTTCTGCTCATACTTCACTTTGTGCTTCAGTAATCAATGAAAATGGTACTCCTGCACAAAAGGCTAAATACTTACCAGATTTATGCTCAGGTAAGAAGATAGGAGCTTTTGGTTTAACTGAACCAGGTGCTGGTACTGATGCTGCTGGACAACAAACAACTGCAGTATTAAGCGAAGATGGAAGCCATTACGTATTAAATGGTTCAAAGATATTCATAACAAATGGTGGAGTTGCTGAAACTTTCATAATATTTGCTATGACAGATAAGAGTCAAGGAACAAGAGGAATATCTGCATTTATCGTAGAAAAAGACTTCCCAGGATTCTCAATCGGAAACTTAGAAAACAAGATGGGTATAAGAGCATCTTCTACAACTGAATTAATAATGGAAGATTGTATAGTACCTGCTGAAAACTTAATTGGAAAATTAGGTAAGGGATTTGGTATAGCAATGAAGACTCTTGATGGAGGAAGAATTGGTATAGCTGCTCAAGCTTTAGGTATTGCAGAAGGAGCATTTGAAGAATGTGTTGCATACATGAAGGAAAGAAAGCAATTTAAGAGACCACTTGCAGCATTCCAAGGATTACAATGGTACATTGCTGAAATGGATGTTAAGATTCAAGCAGCTAAGCATTTAGTATACAAAGCAGCTATGAATAAGCAACTTGGAAAACCTTACACTATAGATGCTGCTAGAGCAAAATTATTTGCAGCAGAAACTGCTATGGAAGTAACAACTAAGGCAGTTCAAATCTTTGGTGGATATGGATACACTAAGGAATATCCAATGGAAAGAATGATGAGAGATGCTAAGATAACAGAAATTTATGAAGGTACTTCAGAAGTTCAAAAGATGGTTATCTCAGGAAACATTTTAAAATAGGAGGCACTAAATAATGAATATAGTAGTTTGTTTAAAACAAGTTCCAGATACTACAGCTGTTAAAATAGATCCAAAGACTGGAACATTAATAAGAGATGGAGTTCCAGCTATAATAAACCCAGAAGATAAACATGCATTAGAAGGAGCACTTCAATTAAGAGAAAAAGTTGGAGGAAAAGTTACTGTAGTAAGCATGGGTATCCCAACTGCAAAGACAGCTTTAAGAGAAGCATTATGTATGGGAGCTGATGAAGCTATACTTTTAACTGATAGAGTACTTGGAGGAGCTGATACATTAGCTACTTCAAAAGCATTAGCAGGTCTTATAAAGAAATTTGATTATGATTTAATATTTGCAGGAAGACAAGCAATTGATGGAGATACTGCACAAGTTGGACCAGAAATAGCTGAACATTTAAATATCCCTCAAGTAACTTATGTTCAAAATGTTGAAGCTGATGGAGATAAGTTAACTGTAAAGAGAGCTTTAGAAGATGGATACCAAGTAGTTGAAGTTAAGACACCATGTCTATTAACTGCAATTGAAGAATTAAATGAACCAAGATACATGAATGTTGCTAACATATTTGCAACTAGTGATGATCAAATAAAGATTATGACTGCAGCTGATATAGATGTAGATGCAAGTGAATTAGGATTAAAGGGTTCACCTACAAAGGTTAAGAAGTCAATGACTAAAGAAGTTAAGGGTGCTGGAGAATTAGTTAAGGAAGATGCTAAAGCATCAGCAGCTTACGTTTTAGGAAAATTAAAGGAAAAACACTACATCTAATATAATAGGAGGTTAATTGAATATGAACATAGCAGATTACAAGGGCGTTTGGGTCTTTGCTGAACAAAGAGAAGGCGAATTACAAAAAGTATCTCTAGAATTACTTGGAGAAGGTAGAAGAGTTGCTGATAAATTAGGAGTAAAGCTTACAGCTTTATTATTAGGAAACAATGTTTCTAACTTAGCAGAAAAGTTAGCTGCACATGGTGCTGATGAAGTATTAGTTGCAGAAGACAAGAACTTAGAACATTACACAACTGATGCTTACACAAAGGTTATTTGTGATTTAGCAACAGAAAGAAAGCCAGGAATATTATTTGTAGGAGCTACTTTCATAGGAAGAGATTTAGGTCCTAGAATAGCAGCTAGATTATCTACAGGATTAACTGCTGACTGTACTTCAATTGATGTTGAAGTTGAAAATGGAGATCTTTTAGCTACAAGACCTGCATTTGGTGGTAACTTAATGGCTACAATAGCTTGTCCAAATCACAGACCACAAATGGCTACAGTAAGACCAGGAGTATTTGAAGCTGTAACTACAGATGCTAGCAAGTGTAACATAGAAAAAGTTAATGTTAATTTAGCTGATAGCGATGTTAGAACTAAGGTTATAGAAACTGTTAAGACTGCTAAGGATATAATAGATATATCAGAAGCTAAAGTAATAGTAGCTGGTGGTAGAGGTGTTGGTTCTAAGGAAAACTTTGCAATGCTTCAAGAATTAGCTGATGTTTTAGGTGGAGTTGTTGCAGGTTCTAGAGCAGCTGTTGAAAAAGGATGGATAGAAAATGCTTACCAAGTAGGTCAAACTGGTAAGACTGTTAAGCCAACTATATATATAGCATGTGGTATTTCAGGAGCTATCCAACACGTAGCTGGTATGCAAGATTCAGAAGTTATAATAGCTATAAACAAAGATGAAACTGCTCCAATAATGAGCGTTGCTGATTATGGAATAGTTGGAGATGTTAAGAAGGTATTACCTGAATTAATAGCTCAAGCTAAGGCTTTAAAAGAAGCTGAATAGTATAAAAAAATTTAAAATGCACAATTTATATATTGTGCATTTTATTTCAATATTTCATTAAAATATAATGATTTTATTTTTTAGGAGGAAATTGTAATGAAAAAAGTATTCGTACTTGGTGCAGGAACAATGGGTGCTGGTATAGTTCAAGCATTCGCACAAAATGGTTTTGAAGTTATCGTTAGAGACATAAAGGATGAATTCGTTCAAAGAGGTATTGCAGGAATCACTAAGGGACTTGACAGACAAGTTTCTAAAGGAAAGATGACTGAAGAAGATAAGGAAGCTATCCTTTCTAGAATTTCTGGAACAACTGATATGAACTTAGCTGCTGACTGTGACTTAGTTGTAGAAGCTGCTGTAGAAAACATGAAGATTAAGAAAGAAATATTTGCTGAATTAGATTCTATCTGTAAGGCAGAAACTATATTAGCATCAAACACTTCTTCTTTATCAATAACAGAAGTTGCTTCAGCTACAAAGAGAGCAGATAAGGTTATAGGAATGCACTTCTTTAATCCAGCTCCAGTTATGAAGTTAGTTGAAGTTATAAGAGGAGCTGAAACTTCTCAAGAAACTTTTGATGCTGTTAAGAAAATGTCTGAAGCAATCAACAAGACTCCAGTAGAAGTTAAAGAAGCACCAGGATTTGTTGTTAACAGAATATTAATTCCTATGATAAACGAAGCTGCTTGCATACTTCAAGAAGGTGTTGCAACAGTAGAAGATATTGATGCTGCTATGAAGCTTGGAGCTAACCACCCAATGGGACCTTTAGCATTAGGAGATTTAGTAGGATTAGATATAGTTGTTGCTATAATGGATGTTTTATATAATGAAACAGGAGATAGCAAGTACAGATGTTGTACATTATTAAGAAAGTATGTTAGAGCTGGATGGCTTGGAAGAAAGTCAGGAAAAGGATTCTACGACTATTCTAAATAATATATATGAGCTTTTTAAGAACTCGGCTTTAGGTCGAGTTCTTTTTATATAAAAATTGACATAATTACTATATTTCAAATATAATTTAATGTATGTTACAATAAATTTGTGCAAAATAGATTATTTTAATTTGATTTTGTATAAATTTATTGTAAAATAGTAACTGAATGATAGAAAGCTGTATATAAAAAAATTTAAAATAAGCAATAAGCAGCATAAAAATACTTAGGGGGCAAGTGCATGTATAAGATTGTAAAGAAAAGACAATTAAATGAAAATATATATCTTATGGATATAGAAGCACCAAGAGTAGCTAAATCAGCTAAGCCTGGTCAATTTATAATTGTTAAAATGGATGAAATTGGAGAAAGAATTCCATTAACAATTTGCGATTATGATGCTGAAAAAGGAACTGTTACAATAGTATTCCAAACAATAGGAGCATCAACTGAAAGAATGGCAAAATATGAAGAAGGAGACTACTTCAGAGATTTTGTTGGACCTCTTGGAAGACCATCAGAAATGGTTGATGAAGATTTAGAAGAATTAAAGAAAAAGAACATATTATTTATTGCTGGAGGAGTAGGAACAGCACCTGTATATCCTCAAGTTAAATGGTTAAAAAAGCAAGGTATAAATGCAGATGTAATAGTTGGAGCAAGAAGCACAAATATAGCAATTCTTCAAGAAGAAATGAAAGCTGTAGCAGGAAACTATTACTTAGCAACTGATGATGGTTCATCAGGATATAAAGGATTAGTTACAGATAAGCTTAAAGACTTAGTTGAAAAAGAAGGAAAGAAATATGACTTAGTTGTAGCTATAGGACCAATGATAATGATGAAATTCGTTTGTCTTTTAACTAAGGAATTAAATATACCTACAATAGTAAGTATGAACCCAATAATGGTTGATGGTACAGGAATGTGTGGAGCATGTAGAATAACTGTTGGTGACAAGGTTAAGTTTGCTTGTGTTGATGGACCAGAATTTGATGGACATTTAGTAGATTTTGACCAAGCAATGAGAAGACAAGCTATGTATAAGACTGAAGAAGGAAGAGCTAAGCTTAAGGCTGAAGAAGGAGATACACATCATGGTGGATGTGGACATTGCGGAGGTGACAAATAAGATGCAAGTAGATAGAATGAAAAGAGTTCCTGTTAGAGAACAAGAACCAAAGGTAAGAGCAACTAATTTTGAAGAAGTATGTTTAGGATATAATGAAGAAGAAGCTATGGCAGAAGCATCAAGATGCTTAAATTGTAAAAATCCTAGATGTGTAGGAAAGTGTCCAGTAAGTGTTCCAATTCCTAGATTTATAGAACAAGTTAAAAATGGAAACTTTGCAGAAGCTGCAAAGATAATTGCAGAAGCATCTGCACTTCCAGCTGTATGTGGAAGAGTTTGTCCTCAAGAAAGACAATGTGAAAGCCAATGTGTACTTGGAATAAAAGGTGAAGCTATATCAATTGGTAAGCTTGAAAGATTTGTAGCAGACTGGTCAAGAGAACATAATGTTGATTTATCAGAAACTGCTCCTAAAAATGGCAAGAAAGTTGCTGTTATAGGAAGTGGTCCTGCTGGTATTGCCTGTGCTGGTGACTTAGCAAAGCTTGGATATGATGTTACAGTATTTGAAGCATTACATGAAGCTGGTGGAGTTTTAGTTTATGGTATTCCAGAATTCAGACTTCCAAAAGATACTGTAGTTAAGAGTGAAGTTGAAAATCTTAAGAAACTTGGTGTTAAGATAGAAACTAATGTTATTATAGGAAGAACAGTTACAATAGATGAATTATTTGATGAAGAAGGATTTGAAGCTGTATTTATAGGTTCAGGAGCAGGTCTTCCAAGATTTATGGGAATAAAGGGTGAAGATGCAAATGGAGTATTCTCAGCTAATGAATTCTTAACAAGAAACAACTTAATGAAAGCATTTAAAGAAAATTATGATACACCAATTAAGGCAGGAACTAAAGTGGCTGTAGTTGGTGGAGGAAATGTTGCAATGGATGCAGCAAGAACTGCTTTAAGATTAGGTGCAGAAGTTCATATAGTTTACAGAAGAGGTGAAGAAGAACTTCCAGCAAGAGTTGAAGAAGTACATCATGCTAAAGAAGAAGGTGTAATCTTTGATGTATTAACAAACCCAACAGAAATCCTTGAAGATGAAAAGGGATGGGTTAAGGGAATGAAGTGTGTTAAGATGGAACTTGGAGAACCAGATGCTTCAGGAAGAAGAAGTCCTATAGCTATTGAAGGTTCAGAATTTGTTATGGATGTTGACACAGTAATCATGTCTCTTGGTACATCACCAAACCCATTAATATCTTCTACAACAAAGGGTCTTGAAGTTAATAAGAGAGGATGTATTGTTGCAACAGAAGAAACTGGAGCTTCTTCAAGAGAAGGAGTATTTGCAGGTGGAGATGCTGTAACAGGTGCAGCAACAGTTATACTTGCTATGGGAGCTGGTAAAAAGGCAGCAGCAGGAATACATGAATATCTTCAAAATAAATAATTTATAAATTTTAAGGCGAGTCTATTTGGATTCGCCTTTTTTTAATAATTTAAAACCTATTATGTTATAATAATAAAAGAACATTTAAATGAAGTAGGTGAAGTAATGGAAAATAAATTTAAAGTGAATTTTTTAAATAATGAAGTTATAATAACAGATTTAAAAAATTTTAATATTAAACAAGTAGTTGAGTGTGGACAGTGCTTTAGATGGGAAAAGGTTAAAGAAAATGATTATATAGGAGTAGCCTTTGGAAAGGTTATAGAAGTTATTCAAGAAGATGATAAATTAAGAATATTAAATTCAAATGAAGAAGATTTTAACAATATATGGAAAAAATATTTTGATTTAGAAAGAGATTATGATGAAATTAAAAAGGAATTAGCAAAGGACGAAATTCTTAGAAAAAGTGTTGAATATGGATATGGAATAAGAATATTAAATCAAGAGCCTTTTGAACTTTTAATAAGTTTTATAATATCTGCAAGAAATAATATTCCTTCAATAAAGAAAACTGTAAATAAAATAAGTGAAAAGTGGGGCACACCTATTGAGTATAAAGGAAACACATATTATGTATTTCCAACCCCAACTCAATTAAAAGATGCTACTTTAGAAGAAATACAAGAAACAAAAGCTTCCTTTAGAAGTAAATACATATTAGATACAATAGAGAAGGTTAATGCTTCAAAAAAAGGAGACGAATATGATTTAGAACATATTGCCTCTCTAGATGCAGATGAATGTCATAAAGCTTTACAAAATTTTAAAGGAGTAGGAGCTAAAGTTGCAGATTGTATAATGCTATTTTCAATGGAAAAGACTTCTGCCTTTCCAGTTGATGTTTGGGTGAAAAGAGCAATGATGCATTTTTATAATGCAGAGGAAGGCTCTTTAAATAAAATAAGAATATTTGGAAGAGATAAATTTAAAGATTTTGCAGGTTTTGCACAACAATATCTTTTCTACTATGCCAGAGAAAATAAAATAAGTGTTGATAATGAATAAGTTTTAAGGCTGTGGAGCAAATTAAGTTTTTGTTTCACAGCCTTATTTTTTATAAATAAAGAGTATTTTTTTTAAAGAATTTAAGAATATTAACTTAACAAAATGAATATTATTTATATAAAAGGCATTAAATATTAAAAAATTGCAAGAAAAAAATCTAAAATAAATAATACTGCAATATACATTGCATAAAAATGTTCTTAATAAAAAGAGAAAAATTAAGCAATAAAGAGATAATTTTAGAAAATGAAAGAAAATGACCAATTTTACCTTTAGAATAGAAGTGTTAATATTTGAATAAAGTGGTATGAAAGGATATTATAATTATATTAGCACTCGATGACTGTGAGTGCTAACAAATAGGAATATTATAACATAAGAATATAAATTTAAAAAAATTAAGGAGGGTCTTTATAATGAACATTAAACCACTTGGAGAAAGAGTTGTAATTAAAAAATTAGAGGCAGAAGAAACTACAAAAAGCGGAATAGTCTTAACAGGTGCTGCTAAGGAAAGGCCTCAAGAAGCAGAAGTTGTAGCTGTTGGTCCAGGAGCAGTAGTGGACGGAAAAAGAGTTGAAATGGAAGTAAAAGTTGGAGATAAGGTATTATATTCTAAGTATGCAGGAACTGAAGTTAAAGTTGCTGGAGAAGAATATATGATATTAAAGCAAGAAGATATATTAGCAATAGTAGAAAAGTAGGAAATAGGAGGAGATAAAAATGGCAAAGTCATTAAAATTTGGTGAAGACGCAAGAAGAGCTATGCAAGTTGGTGTAGATAAATTAGCAGATACAGTAAAGGTTACTTTAGGACCTAAAGGAAGAAATGTAATTTTAGATAAAAAGTTTGGAACACCTTTAATTACTAATGATGGTGTTTCAATTGCAAGAGAAATTGAATTAGAAGACCCATATGAAAACATGGGAGCTCAATTAGTTAAGGAAGTAGCTACAAAGACTAATGATGTTGCTGGTGACGGTACAACTACAGCTACTCTTTTAGCACAAGCTATTATAAGAGAAGGATTAAAAAATGTTACAGCAGGAGCTAATCCTATATTAATAAGAGGCGGTATAAAGACAGCAGTAGATAAGGCTGTTGAAGAAATAAAGAAGATTTCAAAGCCAGTTGAAGGAAAAGAAGATATAGCAAGAGTTGCTTCAGTATCAGCTGCTGATGAAACAATTGGTAAGTTAATTGCAGATGCAATGGAGAAGGTTGGAAACGAAGGTGTTATCACAATAGAAGAATCTAAATCAATGGGAACTGAATTAGATGTAGTTGAAGGTATGCAATTTGATAGAGGATATGTTTCAGCTTACATGTCAACTGATTTAGAAAAGATGGTAGCAGACTTAGACAATCCTTATATCTTAATAACAGATAAGAAGATTTCTAACATACAAGAAATACTTCCATTACTAGAACAAATTGTTCAAGGTGGAAAGAAGTTATTAATAATAGCTGAAGATGTAGAAGGAGAAGCACTTCAAACTTTAGTTGTTAATAAATTAAGAGGAACATTTACATGTGTTGCTGTAAAGGCACCAGGATTTGGTGATAGAAGAAAGGAAATGCTTCAAGATATAGCTATATTAACTGGTGGTCAAGTTATATCAGATGAAGTTGGATTAGACTTAAAAGAAACAACATTAGATATGTTAGGTCAAGCAGATAGCGTTAAGGTTACTAAAGAAACAACAACAATAGTAAATGGAAAAGGTGACTCTCAAGATATAAAAGATAGAGTAAGCTTAATAAGAGCTCAAATAGATGATACTACATCTGAATTTGATAAAGAAAAATTACAAGAAAGATTAGCTAAACTTGCTGGTGGAGTTGCAGTAATCAAAGTTGGTGCTGCTACTGAAACTGAACTTAAGGAAAGAAAATTAAGAATTGAAGATGCTTTAAATGCAACTAAAGCTGCTGTTGAAGAAGGTATAGTTGCAGGAGGCGGAACTGCTTATGTAAATGTAATAAATGAAGTAAATAAAGTAACTTCAAATGTTCCTGATGAACAAGTTGGTATAAATATAATAGTAAGAGCATTAGAAGAACCAATGAGACAAATTGCAGCTAATGCAGGACTTGAAGGTTCAGTAATAATAGAAAAAGTTAAAAACAGTGAAGCAGGAGTTGGATATGATGCTTTACATGGTGAATATAAGAATATGATTAAGGCAGGAATTGTTGACCCAACTAAGGTTACAAGATCTGCACTTCAAAATGCAGCATCAGTTGCATCAACATTCTTAACAACAGAAGCTGCTGTTGCTGAAATTCCTCAAAAGGAAGCACCAATGCCAGCACCAGGTGGAATGGACGGAATGTACTAAAATTAATTTAGAAGAGGCTTATTTTTCAAGTCTCTTCTTTTTTTAATTAAATTAAAATTATAAGTATAATAAAATTTGCAATTTTTCATTCAAATTTATTGACTTTAAGAAAACTATACATTATAATGAATTTAATTTAAAACAAAAAACTCGTATATCCTCTGAATAAGGCAGGGAGTATCTACCGGAAGCCGTAAATTTCCGACTATGGGTGAATTAATATACTTAAATATTATAATATTGTAAGCTTATTAACTTCACTAATTGTAAAGTTAATGTGCTTTTTTTATACTCAAAATTCAATAAAGTTTTGCAAGAAAACATGCAAAATGAAATACATAATGAATAAAATTTTTCAAAAGGAGAATGATAGTAAATGGCAACAATTTTAAAACAAGCTTATACATTTGATGATGTATTATTAGTTCCAAACAAATCTGATGTATTACCTAGAGAGGTATCTTTAAAAACTCAACTTACAAAGAAAATAGAGTTAAATATTCCATTAATGAGTGCTGGAATGGATACAGTTACTGAATCTAAGATGGCAATTGCTATGGCTAGAGAAGGTGGAATTGGAATTATACATAAAAATATGTCTATAGAACAACAAGCTAAAGAAGTTGATAAAGTTAAGAGACAAGAAAATGGTGTTATAACTGACCCTATATTCTTAACTCCAGATCATACTCTACAAGATGCTGAAGACTTAATGGGACAATATAGAATCTCTGGTGTTCCAATAACTGTAGATGGAAAGTTAGTTGGTATATTAACAAACAGAGATACTACTTTTGAAACAGATTATTCAAAGAAGATAAGCGAAGTAATGACAAAGGACAATTTAGTTACAGCTCCTGAAAATACTTCAGTTGAAGAAGCTAAAGAATTATTAAAGAAACATAAAATAGAAAAGTTACCTCTAGTAGATAAGGATGGAAACTTAAAGGGACTTATAACAATAAAGGATATAGAAAAAACTAAAGCATATCCAAATGCAGCAAAGGATTCTAAGGGAAGATTACTTTGTGGTGCAGCAATTGGAATAACTAATGATATGTTAGATAGAGCAAAAGCTTTAGTTGAAGCTAAGGTTGATGTTGTTGTTTTAGATAGTGCACATGGACATTCAGAAGGAGTTATGAGTGCTGTTAAGAAATTAAAGGCAGCTTACCCAGACCTTCAAGTTATAGCAGGTAATGTTGCAGATGCAGGAGCTACTGAAGATTTAATAAAAGCAGGAGCAGACTGTGTAAAAGTGGGTATAGGACCTGGTTCAATATGTACAACAAGAGTTGTTGCAGGTGTTGGAGTTCCTCAATTAACAGCAGTTATGGATTGTGCAGAAGTTGGAAGAAAGTATGGAATTCCAGTAATTGCAGATGGAGGACTTAAATATTCAGGAGATATAGTTAAAGCATTAGCAGCTGGAGCAAGCGTTGCAATGATGGGTTCATTATTTGCAGGATGTGAAGAAGCACCAGGAGAATTAGAAATATATCAAGGAAGAAGCTATAAGGTTTATAGAGGAATGGGTTCTTTAGCAGCTATGGCTTGTGGTTCTAAGGATAGATACTTCCAAGAAGGTGCTAAGAAATTAGTTCCAGAAGGTGTTGAAGGAAGAAAGGCATATAAGGGAGCAGTTGCTGATACAATTTACCAACTTGTTGGTGGAATAAGAGCAGGTATGGGTTACTGTGGTTCAAGAACATTAGATGAATTATTTGAAAAGGCAAGATTTGTAGTTCAAACTTCAGCAGGACTTAGAGAAAGTCATCCACATGATGTAAATATAACTAAGGAAGCACCAAACTATAGTGCAAATCAATAAAATTAATATAAAAGAGAAATATATTATTGGAGGCTTTGACCTGTTGCAATAAATTTACTAAAACTTAATAAAATATATTTTTTTAAATAGATTTCTTGTATAATATATTACAGATGGTGAATTATATGAAACATTATTCTATTGGAGATTTAGTGAGTTAATAGGTAAGAGCCAACAAACTTTAAAATTATAGGATAAAAAGAATATATTTATACCTAATAACATAACATAAGGTGGAACGAGATATTATTTGCATGGCAATATTTAGA
>ENA-ORKV01000236-ORKV01000236.1-human-gut-metagenome-genome-assembly--contig:-NODE-236-length-74025-cov-5.971764_pt1 | contig 74025 bp, 70 predicted proteins | sample MGYA00243058_ERZ508805 | MGnify/ENA primary metagenome ERZ508805 (study PRJEB26277, sample SAMN04329770) | human gut metagenome | biome: human-associated habitat | host: Homo sapiens | place: USA...
GGGCAATCAGATATTCCTGCGCTTGACCAGAGCTGTCGCTATATCTTGTAGCGTGCTGAGTTAAGTCGATAAGCATTTACTTAAAAATCAAAAGTTGCGAGGACGACCATCTGTACGTTCGCGTATGGGGATGCACTACCAATGGCTCTCCAGTTGAGAATTTGACCATGGCTGGTCCCCTGGTAGACGATGTAGTATGTAGGACTGGCCTGAATTACTCTGTACACAACAAAGTGTATGAGAGCAATTACCGCGTTGTGCGACTGACATTTCAGCGCCTAAATCCCGCTGCAGGCGGTATTAGCACTACCTACGTTTGGAGCGCAGACAGTTCTGGATCCTACAATGGTGCAGCGTAAAATTGAGATGTAATTTCGGAGCAGGGCAACCAGCAACTTATGGTTGCCCTGCTAGACAATTTGTTATACATTTACTGCTGCCATTCAAAAATCAATGGACATACGAAAGTGTTTCGTTAGAGGATTGTAATGCTGATGCTACTAAGAATTTACTTGCTATTATTACTGTGTGTCTCACTTATTATGACTGGATGCACGCGTGTGGGAACGCAGGAACTTGCCGAAATTTCCGAGGCAACTAATCATTCCCAGCAGGAATCGCACGGGGAGAACGCGGACGTTTCATCCAGTTCTAATGAAGAAAACTGGAAACTGTACGGACTCGCTAATTCACATACATATATTCCGAGTGTAATACATACAACAGATGACGGGATCATCCTTGAGTATCGCAATATAAAATCCGGTAGTCTATACTGCAGTTTCTCTAATGCCAGATTTATTGATAATTTGGATAATCTTCCGGTCAGCGGAAATCAGTACTTTAGGGGTGGACAGAGTCTTTACTTCATAAACGACGGCAAAACTACAAAGGTCGATGTAGATGATTCCTACTTTTCCAATCAGGACGGAATGTTGTATGATGGTTGCTATCTGCTGTTGGTGGATGTAACTATTACAAGCAATAACGCAACGGAGTGGATCTCAAGTGAAATGCACACGCATTCAGATGGAGCAAAAGTCCCCGCTGGCGACTATACCGATCCGTATTTATTTAGGATTGATGCAATTGTTTCCTTATCTGACACATCAATACCCACCATTAATAATGATGGTGCTGTGAAACCTGACTCGTACTATACTCGTTCTATTAATTATTTTAGCATAATGGGAAAAGAAGAAGAGAATCCTATTCTATTCAGGGTAGAGCCGGGCGATGAGATTAGTTTTACTATCGGTTTTTTAGTGGGTGACAACCGAAGGGGCGGGCAAAATGATCTTTCCAGTTTGGTTCTGTCTGATTATGATGGCGGTTTTGAAGGTGACTTTATCGATCTCAATCTAGAAGCACCTTAATCATTGTGAAAAGAGGCATAGATATGACAAAAAGCATAAAAACAGAACTATGGAAAGCACTACATAACCCTATGTTCTATCTTTCCACGGCAATCGGTATTGCGATTGCCGTGAGCAATGTGATACGAAGTGCAAGTCGAATACAATACTTTAACGAGGCAATGGCGTCACTCTCTCCGCATAGTACATCATCACGGAGTCCAATCGGTTATTCATTATTTATTCAATGGCTCCCCATTGCAAGAACTACTTTATGTCACCAAATTTACTTTTTCATTTGGCCCATTTTGGCAGCGATGCCCTTCGGCTGGTCATATCATCAGGAGCGACAAAATGGTGTATACAACCAAATAATATCTCGTAGCAGCAAGCAGACTTATTTCATTAGTAAGTATATTGCTGTATTTGTCAGCGGCGGACTAGCTGTTTCGTTACCGCTGTTGTTTGACCTATTTGCTACTGCCATGGTCTGCCCGTATGTCGTTCCAACCCCCATCATCCCAATCAATATAATTAGTGACGGTTATTTCCTATCTGAATTATATTATTCCCGACCTTGGACCTATGCATTTATTATATGCTTTGTTGATTTCCTTCTTGGTGGTATTACAGCGACTCTCTGCATTTCTGCTGGTTCAAAAATTCGTTTGCAAATAGTAGTAATTCTCATTCCATTTGCTACCTATTTATTTTTAGATGCCGGGTGGTCTTTAATATCTGATCTTTTGGGGTTGAATTTTGAACTATCTCCATTTGCCCTTGCTGCAGTCACGGCAGAGATGCCGACACCTGAATGGGCTGTCTGTACCATAATTTTCGCATTATTATTGATAAGTATCGGATTTGGGTATTTTCAGGTGGTCAAGCATGAATTGGATTAAAATATTTGCACATGACGTTCGTTGCGGATTATTACGACCCAGATATATCCTAATACTCATCATTTTCCTAATACCCTGCGTGGCATGCTACTCAACTGTTAAAAGTATGGATTGTTCCCACACATGGATTGACTACATGATTTATTCTTTTCAAGGATTAAAGCCTATAAACGTAGCTAATGCATCCTTGGAGTTTCATTTACCCATCAATTGGCTGTTAATTATGACCTGTTGTATGTTTTTAAACCTTGATTATATGTTAAGTGACATGACGAATTTTGGACAGCAGGTTATTATTCGTTGCAAGAATCGTACTGATTGGTTTTTGTCAAAATGTATGTGGAATCTTTGCAGTACACTTATGTACTTTTGCTGTGGATGGCTGACCATGGTATTATTCGCCTTAATCACAGGTGGGCGGATAACAATGGAGAATGCTCCTCAAATTTCAGGATATGTGTTTTCAAGTATTATTGAAAATATTACAGATAGCACGTTTAATATTACCTCAACGCAGGTACTTATATATTGTATGATCCTCCCCATGCTTTCTACATCAGCACTTAATCTTTTGCAAATGACCTTATGCCTATATGTAAAACCAATTCTCAGTTTTATTACTATTATGTGCATATTGGTCATTTCGTTGTTTTGGCATTCACCACTTGCATTAGGAAATGGTGCTATGCTATTAAGAAGTGCGCTGTTCTTTTCTGGTGGGATTAAACCTGTATCCATTGCTATTGCGGCATTGAGTAGTATTGTTATTTGTGTTTTTGGCGGAACGTTGAAATTTAAAAAAGCAAATATTCTGAGTATGGAAGAGTAGGTGGTATGCATGAATATTCGTGTTAATAATGCAACGAAATACATTCGAGGCTCGCTGATCCTGAATAGTGTGACTATGGATCTTAAAGGTGGGAAAATCTATGGGTTAAAGGGACCTAATGGCTCCGGAAAAACTATGGTTATGCGTTTGATTGGTGGATTGATTTACCCAACTTCGGGTGAGATTCTCATTGACGGCCAAAAATTAGGTAGTTCTTTCGATTTTCCTCCGTCTATGGGATTGCTGATTGAGAATCCTGCTTTCCTACCTATACGAACATTATAGTGCGCCTGACACTTGGGAGCACTTGGATACATGCACTTTTAATTTACACATTACTAGTTATCCTATTGAGAAAGACGTACTATTAACACAAATGGATTGAGCACTTATGTTGTGTTAACGTTGTATTAGTACAATTATAACCACCGGCACGGCCGTAATCTCATTAAGATAAGCGACAGTCCGGACCGTCCAACGGACGGTCCGGACTGTTTTGCAAATATTAAAAAGGTCAGAAAAGCACTTGACAAATTGGAAAAAATCGGCGGCTTCGCCTTGAGAGCAATTTCAAGGAAGCCGTGCCGATGAGAAACTACCCAAACGCCCTAAAGCGAAAGCTTCTGGAAATCATATCCCAGCTGCGGGAAGAGCTGCCCAGATACACACAGGATTCCAATCGGGATTTCACCCGGAAGCGGAAGTCTGCTAATATGGAGCTGGTAATGCCCAGATTTGCGGACTCCGTCAGTGCGGGAGAGACGGTCCCCGTCTTCTTTCAGGTAATGAACATGGGAAGGTCTGCCATGTACAACGTCCGATGCGTCGTATCCGGCTACGGGCTGGTGCCCTCCAATACCGGTTATATCGGTACTATGGAGGCGGGGACCTCCAAAACCGCGAAGGTAGTGCTATACATCATTGCGCTGAATGCCAGTGAAGGCAATGAAAATAGGCCTCAGTACGGTGATACCACCGGGACCGTGACGCTGATTTACGAAGATGAAACAGGGCAGGAATACAGTCAGGAGGCCGCCTTTGATACCACAGTAAACCGCCCAGTGGTGCAGCTTCCGCAAAACAATTCGGAAGAAGAAAAAAAGAGCAGCGCGTTGGTTCTTGGTGGATATCCGTTTCTATTTTGTCTGCGGAATCTTCGAGGATGGATTGGAACAGCCGGTGATCTATATGAGCTATCCTCTAGCTGCACGGAAGCTTTCAAAAGGGGAAAGTATTAATCTGTTGTTGCGTTTAGGGAAAACAGAGGACTTGGAGGATGGTGCCAAAGCAATCAAGAAGCTTGGGGTGTCCGTTTCTTACGATGAAGCGCTCCCTGAACGCTGGAAGCGGACAAAACAGCAGATATACCAAACTTTCCTCTCTGCACTGGTTCTCCTAATTTGTGCTGCTGCCCAGATGGCAGGGCAGCACAGAAGAGAATTACAAGAGGCAATGCCTGAGCGGCAAGCTCTTGCACTTAGCGGATTAGAAGAACGACATCTGTGTCTGCACGGCTCTGACCATGGTGTTGTTTGGCCCCGTGCTGCTGGAGAAGCTGGATCGGGTGAAGCTGCAATACGGCATGACGGAGGACGGCAATGGGGTTTGAAACCTGCCATCCGGCGGTGAATTTCATCTTCTTTGCCGCCGCCATCTATGGGACTGTGAGTTTTATGCACCCGGTGTTTCTGGCAATAGTGTACGCCGGTGCCTTTGCCTACAGCGTCAAGCGCTGCGGCAAGCGGGCGGTGGCCTTCAACCTGTGCTTATTACCGCTGATTCTGGTATTCGCGCTGTACTACAGCTCTTATCACCATTTCGGTGTCACAGTGCTGAGACAGAACTTCATCGGCAACAACCTGACGGTGGAAAGCTTCGTCTACGGTCTGGCGATCGGTCTGCGGTTTGCAACATTGTGCATGTGGCTGGAAGCTATATTCCGCGTGGTGACTTCGGACAAGGTGGTATACCTCTTTGGCAGGGTCAGCCCGAGGCTGTCGCTTTTCCTCACGATCCTGCTGCGGTTCATTCCCAGAGTCGGTCGGGAGGCGAGGAAAATCAATCTCGCCCAAAAGGGCATTGGCCGGGGCAGCAATCAAGGGAATGTACGAGCCTTTGCACTTTATGTGATTGAATTGCTGCGTGCCAGACGATACGTGCGGCGGTACAAGAGGTCAGCTAGAAAACTCGCTACCTACTCGAATGCTCCAGCGCTCTGCGAATGTGCAACCATTCCACTTGCAGCCCTTCTTCATTTTTGACGATAACTCGCTTTTGCTCGATTGCTTTAATTAGGGCCTATCTGGAAACTCAAACCTCATATATAAATTGCACAAAATCCAAAAATGCAGTAGAATAAAAGAAAAAGCATAGGGGTGATCTTATGGCAGCAAAGCGATACGAGCTGACCGATACCCAGTGGGACAGGATCAAGGATCTGATTCCACGAGCTAAGACTGGCAGGCCGCCAAAGGATGACAGGATGATGCTCAACGCAATGCTCTGGCTGGCCAGAAGCGGCGCGGCCTGGGCGGATATCCCCGCACGGTTTGGGCCACATCAGACCGTTTACAGCCGATTCTGCAAGTGGCGTGACGACGGAACCCTTTTGCGCATTTTTCAGGAATTGAATGCGGATGCAGACTACTTGGACAGAAAACGGGAGTACATATTCCGTTGACGCTGGAGAACAGTGCTTTGTTGCCAATATCCCAACTACACTTCCCAATCCCTGGTCGGCGCAGCTTTATCAGGTGATTGATGTGCCAGCTTCTGGGAACTATCGTGTAACGTTTAAGGCAAAAGCGTCTATGAATAGAGAAATCCGGTTGGCTCTGGAAAAAGATGGCCAATCGCCTTTGATGGACGAAACTATGTCTGTGAGTGGTGATTGGACGAATTATTCCTATGATTTCACCGTGAGTTCTGCTGCTTCGGGCGTAAAGCTTGTTTTCATGCTGGGCAATGTTGGCACAACAGAAAATATGGCTCATACGATATCCATTGACGACATTTCCTTGTATAAAGTTTCCTGAAAATTACCGGAGGGGATCAAGAATCCTCTCCGGTTTTTGTTCACTGATAGACCCGAATATAGTCTATTTCAAAGATGGCGGGAAATTGCGGGGTTATATTCTGCGCCGACTCCAGATCGAAAGACCCACCAATGGCGAGATTTACCAGAAGGTAAAATGACTGGTCAAATGGGGCCGGGTATTTTATCCTCTGGTCTATTGAGTCCCACTGGTTTACTTTGGCGTAAGGGACGCCATCTATCAGCCAGGAAATGGAATCTGGTTCCCAGATCAGCTCGTAGATATGAAATTGATCGATCCCTTGCCCGTCCGGTAACTGAGCCTGGTTTTCTGTGTGGGTGTTCTGCGGACAGACACCTCCAAAGTGGATCGTGCCGAAAACGCTTTGGGGCAGACGCCCTTTTGCTTCATAGATATCGATCTCTCCGGAGGCTGCCCAGGGGCCGTAGACGCTATCCTCCGGCAGCATCCAGACTGCCGGCCAAAGCCCGTTTCCCACAGAACATCTGGCGCGGAATACGACCCTCCCGTACTGAAAGGAAAATTTCCCATGGGTATCGATTCGGGCTGAGGTATATGGACAGCGGATCCCAAACTGTTCGGGTGCCTCCTCTTGACGGGCGATGATTTTTAAGGTGCCGTCGCTGACCTCCAGATTGTGTGGCGTGTAGTATTGCTGCTCTCTGTTTCCCCAGCCCGGCACAACAGGCTGCCCATCCGAAGACAACTGCCAGTTACCTACCCGTCGATTCCAATTATGTTCATTCAGCGAACATCCGGGAAAGGTTTCTTCCCAAATGAGTGTTTCGTACATATGCTGCGAACCTCCTGATATTGCATGTGGAATTAGTGTAAATAATACAAAGGATAATGTCAACCAAATCCAAAAAATTGGGATATAATCCAAAATTGATGCGTTGTTTCTGACTGGCAGCTCTGCTATCATGTAGACAGAAGGAGGGGGAGCAACGTGAATCAGCAAAAAGCAGAGAAGAAAATGTCAAACTCCAGTCGATTCCAGCGAGGGATAAGAAGCCTCTGGAAACAGCGGGAACTGCAGGCGATGGTATGGCCCGGATTGATTTGGATGGCAGTTTTCAGCTATGTTCCGTTGGTGTTCCTGTATATTGCTTTTACGGACTACCGTATCAGCACACCGCTGTTTGAGAACAATTTCGTCGGACTGAAGCACTTTGCGGCGTTTTTATCGGATGACCGCTTTTGGCGCAGTGTGTACAACACGCTGGGAATGAGCGCGTTACGGATCACGCTGGGATTTTGTATTCCGATTTTCTTTGCGCTTATGCTCAATGAGATCAAGAATGCTAAGTTTAAGAGATTGGTTCAAACGCTGTCTTATATGCCGCATTTCATCTCCTGGGCAATTTTCGGCGGTATCCTGCTTACCTGGCTGTCCCAGTCCGGAATTATCAATCAGCTTATGATGGCTTTGGGTCTGCAGGACAAACCGATCCTGTATAACGGCGACCCAAAGAAGTTCTGGTGGATCGCGTTCCTCTCCGATACATTGAAAGAAATGGGATGGAGCGCCATTATTTATCTGGCTGCGATCTCGGGTATTGACCCGGGGCTGTACGAAGCGGCTGAATTGGACGGGGCCGGGCGCTGGAGCAAAATGTGGAATATCACCATTCAGTGTATCCGTCCGACCATTGCGCTGCTGTTCATTCTTGCCGTAAGCGGCTGCCTGACCAGCAATTTTGACCAGATCTTCTTCCTGAGCAATTCTGCCAACATGGCACGCAGCGAGACCATCGATTTGTATATTTACAATATGGGCATTGTGTCCGGTCGGTTCTCTTTTTCGACGGCCGTGCTGTTTTTCCGCAGTATCATTGCCTATGGACTTCTCCGCCTGTGCAATTTCACCTCTGTGAAATTGACAGGAGAGAGTATCATTTAGGAGGGACAAAAAATGCGCAAGAAACTGCATTCTGTTACGGCATTCGATGTTATCCTGGCGATTATCATGGTGCTTATTTGCTTTGCCTGCGTGTACCCGATGTGGTATATTCTGGCGAATTCACTGGCAGCGCCGGAAATTGCGAACCGGGGGCCGGTTGCGTGGTGGCCAAAGGCTTTGAGCCTGGATGCCTATAAGGTTGTCTTTCAGAATGAATACATCCTCAGCGGTTTCAAAATCACAATTCTTCGAACTGTTGTTGCCACATTTACGCACGTCTTTTTCACCTCCATGGTCGCCTACGGAATGTCCCGGAAGGACCTGATCGGGAAAAAGTTCTACTTGAAGATTGCAATGATCACCATGTTTTTTAACGGCGGGCTGATCCCCAACTTTATTCTGATGATCAAGCTCAAGCTGTACAACACTTTCTGGGTGTATATCCTCCCCGGAATGTTTACCTTCTACAACATGGTCATTTTCATGAGCTTCTTCCGCGCTATTCCGGAATCGCTGATGGAGAGTGCCCGGTTGGATGGCGCATCGGAATTCACGGTTTATTGGAAAATTGTCATGCCAAATGCCAAGCCGGTCATTGCAACGATTGGACTGTTTACGGCGGTCTACCACTGGAACGATTATTACCAGGGCGTTGTTTATATACGGGATAAGACGTTGGAACCGTTGCAGACGATCCTCTACAAGCTTTTGGCGGAAACCAGTATGACGGCGCAGCAACAGCAGGCTATGCTTGCGCTGGGCGGGACGACGACATCGGCTACCGTAAAGTACGCCGCAATGTTCGTGGGAGCATTACCAATCCTGTGTCTGTACCCGTTTATCCAGAAGTACCTGGTAAAAGGCGTTATGCTTGGCGCAATCAAAGGGTAACCAAAGCGGCTGGAGCTGCTTAAAATATGAAACAAGGAGTGCGAACAATGAAAAAAATAGTCAGTGTCCTATTGGCGGCAATTATGATCTTCTCACTTGCTGCCTGCGCAAAGGGAGGCGGAACGGAAACTACATCCGCAGCGCCTGCTCAGACAGAGGCCGCAAAGACCGAGAATACGGAAGCGGCAGAAACAACAGTCAGCGCAGATGCCCCCGCTTGGGAAAAGGATACCAGTCCCATCGATATGGAGTGGTTTGTAGGCGCGTCCTGGTATGGCTATACCTGGGGCGACAGCCTGTCCACCAAGCATATCACGGAGAAAACGGGCGTGAACATCAATATTGTTACACCTACCGGAGATGTGTCTGAGGAGCTGAACCTGATGATGATCAGCGGAACGCTGCCGGATCTAATCTCTCTGGGTTCCTGGGAAACCTGCTACAATACGCTCTATGAGCAGGGTTATACTTACGCGCTGAATGAATTGGCTGACCAGTACGATCCTTACTTCTGGAAGGTTGTGGATGGCAGCGTCGTCGCATGGCATACCAAGTCCGATGGCAACCTCTACTGTGTTCCCAATGATGCCTACGGTGCCGAACAGATGGCCGAAACCGGCATGACGGCAGCCGTTCAGACATTCCTGGTGCGCAAGGACCTGTATGAAGATATGGGCAGCCCGGATATGTCCACGCCGGAGGGCCTCCTGAATACGCTTCGGACGTTGAAGAATGAGTACGCAACCTATAAGGGTGTGGATATTACCCCCTTCTATGCACAGGGCGGCAGCGGCTACGGTCTGACCAGTTACTTGCAGAACTTCCTGGCTGTTCCCTATGAGGAAGACGGCAAGATCTATGACCGGATCTCTAACCCGGACTATATCGAGTGGCTGAAAACCTTCCGGCAGGCTTATCAGGAAGGCCTGATCGGGATTGATTACCTGGTTGACTCTGACGATCAGGTTACGGAAAAGAGCAACAACGGTGCTTACTTCTGCATGCTGCGTGAGTGGAGCGGAATGCAGGAAGCGAATGCGATCCTGGCCTCCAGCGAAAATCCGGACAGCTACTATATTGCAATCGATGGCCCCGCAAATTCTAACGGCGATGCTCCTCTGATTTTCCCGGGCTCTCTGGATGGCTGGATGAGCACCTTCATCAGCAAGGACTGCAAGGACCCCGCCAGAGCAATCGCTTTCCTGACCTATATGCTCAGTGAGGAGGGTCAGAAGGATATTTTCCTGGGCGTTGAGGGTGAAACCTACGAAGTTGTAGACGGCAAGCCCCAGCTGACGGATGAAATGATCGAGCTGATGAACAGTGACCCCAATACCTTTGCTACGCAGTATGGCCTGGTAGATACCTACTGGATGCTCCGCAATAGCGTCATTGTGGACCAGTGGCGTCCGGCAAGTCCCTACTACATCACGGCAATGAGCGATTGGGCAGACAAGAACGCATTTGTGAACGGCGGTATTTATAACAATCTGGAGCCGACTGGTGACAGCGAAGAGGCCATTGCGGCGACCAGAATCAATCAGCGCTGGCAGGAGGTAGTTCCTGAACTGATCACGGCTGCTAGTGACGAGGAGTTTGACAAGATTCTGTCTGACTTCCTGGCAGCACGGGACAGCTATGGCTACGAAAAGGTTGTCAGCTATGAGCAGAACCTGCTGGATGTGCGGAAGGCGCTCTTTCAGTAAGTAGAATTTTGGGCGGTGGGCACTTGCCCACCGCCTTTCCCTTGTCGAAACAAGTGTCAACATGTTATAATGATTTACGCAGGAGGTGTTGTATCGTGCCCAAAAAGAGTATGCTTCCAGGGAAAACCAGATTGGCAGCGAAAATCATTAAAATGTTGTCGCTTATATGGATCATTCCATGCGTAATCATTGCCGCACTGTGGATCAAGGGTAGGATCGAGTTTGTCTATGACAGCTTTGAAAAGGATTCTGCCGCAGCGCTCCAGAATTTGCGCATAGAGACAGCGTCCAATGCAGCCAGAATTGATACCAGCGCGTCTTCAGCGCTCAGCCAGAGGGAATTCATTCGCTTTTGTACGTCCGATATGGATGCGGATGGTTTGCAGCTGGTAAAGTTTTCTCAAAACGAACTCAAGACGATCCGGAGCATTTTTCAGAGCAATGACATCATTGAAGAGGCAAGTTTTTTCTTTGATAATCCGCAGATTCACGAAATCTGGCCGACAATTTATAGACTGGACAGGCTGAAAAATACGCCTTTTGATGAGATCATCCCCTCCGGACAAAGTGCCGTATACGCTGTAGAGGATGGAGAGGTATACGGGTGCTATCGTATTTACCTGGACATTACCCCTGTGGGGTTGCTGCGGCTTCGCTTGGATTCAGACAAATTCTTTTCAGGCTTCTCGAATGCAAATGCTGCATCCTGTTTGCTTGCGGCGAATGGAGAGCTGTTTTCAAATGAAGAGAATCTGTTTTCAGCGGAAGAGTTGCAGGCGGTGCTGACGGATTCGCCGGATATGCCCTCCAGATCAACCTATCAGGCCGTATTGGAAAAGGACGGAAGAAGCTACCTGGTACGTTACAGCTGGTTGGAGCTGCTGAACGCGTGGGCAGTTGTTTATGAGGATCAGGCGGATTTGCTGCAGCCCGTATATCAGATGGGGGCAAGCGTGCTGGCGGTTATGCTGCTGGGAATGTGCGTGATTTGGGTCCTGGTTCAATACGTCTGCCAGTCGATGCTGAAACGGCTTGCGCTATTGGAGAAGAAAATGCTGGCGGTGCAGTCCGGCAATTTGGATATTCGGATTCCCGAAAGAGAAAACGGCGGGGATGAACTGGATACGCTCAGCAAAAGCTTTAACGGTATGCTGGACCGAATGCAGCAGCTGGTGGATGAGAATATTCAGCGCGGACTCGCGGTGAAGCAGGCGGAGTTGGACGCATTGCAGAGCCAGATCAACAGCCATTTCTTATATAACGCACTGGAGAGCATCCGTATGCTGTCAGAAGTACATGGGGATACGGAGGTTGCGGAAACCGTTTTTTCTCTGGGGAGCCTGATGCGGTATCATATGAAGTGGAAAACAAAAACCGTCACGCTTTCCGAAGAGCTGGACTGTATTGATCGCTACATCTTCTTCATGTCCGCGTCAAATGGCACAGAAATCTGCCTGGAATCTACGCTTCCGCGGGAAGTTTTGTATACAGAAATTCCCAAACTGAGTATCCAGCCACTGGTGGAAAATGCAATCGTTCATGGAATGCCGGCGGACAGCAGGCGTATTGTCATCACATTGAAATGCCGCCAGGAGGATGGCCTACTGATTTTGTCCGTTACGGACAACGGTATCGGAATTGCCCCGGAGCGGCTTCATGAGATTCAGTGTGCTCTGAATGGAAGCGGGACTGGGAATATCCGCTCCGGAAAGAACGGCATTGGGGTTGTGAATGTGCATCAGCGAATCCAGCTGATGTACGGCGAAGCCTGTGGGCTGCGGTTTATCAGCTGTGAAGGCCTGGGAACGAGCGTCGAAGTTCGGATACCGGCACGGCAGGATGCTCTGGGAGGATGGTAGCATGAAAATTTTGCTTGCGGATGATACGGAGCTGATTCGGGAAGGACTGAAGAGTATGCTGCTTCAGCTGCCGAATCCGGCAATATGCCCGGAGATCCGAACGGCATGCAACGGTGCGGAGGCGCTGAGTCTTATGCGGGAGCATCCTGTGGACCTTCTGATCACGGATATTCGGATGCCTGATGTGGATGGAATCGAATTGATGAGGCAATGCCGGTCGCAGTGGGCCAATACATCCATTGTCGTAATCTCTGGATATGACGACTTCAAGTATGCCCAGCAGGCGATAGAATACGGCGCAAGCGCCTACCTTTTGAAGCCGGTGGATAAGCAGGAGCTGTACCGGGTTGTGGAGAAGGCCTGGCAGTCTGCCAACGCAAGGCGGGCGACCATTGTGAATACCTCGTACTCTCTGTTTGTGAATTACTTGCGGGGAGAATCGTCAAACGCGGGAATATTGGAGCAGATGAAGCGAACGTATCCGTTCCTGTCCGGGGCGTGTGCGCTGATGTTGATTGGCTTCCCGGGAACCGGATATATTGGGGAAGAGCAAAATCGGAATGCGTCGCTTCTGTGCAATAGGCTGGGAAGACCATTCCTTTGTATGGAGGACAGGTCAGAAATAATCGTTTTGGCACCGTATCCTGTGGATATTCGGAAGTATTATCCGAATTTGGAGCAGGATTTTCACGGAATATGTATTGCGTATACAATGGTAGGCAGAGAAGCGGATGCGTTCAAAACGGCGTATCAGCAGGTGCGGAATGTCTATGTTCACAGGCTGCTTTACCCCGGGAAGAGCGTACTCTGCCAGGAAGATATTGCGGGAATGCGAACCGATTTTACGGTTCCGCACCGGAAGATCGAACAGATGACGGAGCTGACGGGAACGGCGGCGGATGAGGCGTTGACAAGGCGGCTGTCGGAGTTGTTTGACCGTCAGAAGCTGGTGCAATACAGCATCGGCTACACGCTTGCACTCTGCGACACCGTCTATAGGGCAATGCGCCAGACGGCGCTCTCCATTCCGGGCGGCGAAGCAGTGGACTTGGAACGGGTAAAGTCACCGCTTACTTTCGCAACCATGCGGGAATATCTCGTAAATGTAAATGAGCGTTTATTGTCCCTGAATCAATTGGCACACACCTATATGCAGAGCCGAAATGATACATATGTCATGGAGCTGGCAATTCAATATATCCGGAGAAACTATCCGAAGCCTATTACATTGGCAATGGTTTCCAATGAGGTTTCCCTGAATTACGCGTATTTCTCTGCCATGTTCAGCAAATACACAGGAAAAACGTTCTCTGAGTATTTGCGGAATACGCGGATGGAGAAAGCCAAGGAGCTGCTTCGTCAACCGGACATTTCCATTGCCGAGGTGGCCGCAAAGGTTGGATATGAAAACTATAAGAGCTTTTATCGGGCATTTAAGGACGCGGTAGGTACAACACCTGTAGAATACCAGCAAAAGAAATATATAATCCACAGAGAAGATGAAAAACAGTAGCCAGTAAGGGGTGTATGGAATGGAAAGCGGATTCCTGGACGATATGGGGTCCTTTCGGATAGAGCATGGGGAGAAAAACAGGCTGAATTATTTCCCCCTTGCCGCAGAAAACGGCGTTATGGCAAGCATAACGCCGGAATTAAAGGGTGACTTGAAGCGGGACCAAAACAGTTATGTGCTGCCGCCGGCCAGTGAAGAGGATCTGCGTTCCGGCATGGCGGGGAGAAATTTTTGGTGCAGATTTGAAAACGGCGAATTGTGGTCGGCAGCAGGAATGAGCGCCGTGCAGATCGCGGAGGAATTTACGCCCGCGGAAGAGAAGTGCATAGTGGAAGCAGGACTGCTGTGGCATAGGACTGTGCGGGAAAACCGGACGCGTCAATTGCGGGCAGCTGTGACCAGCTGGGTCCCCAGCGCAAACGGAACGGTGGAGATCATGCAGGTAATGTTGGAGAATTGCGGCGAAGAAACGCTCCGCCTGACACCGACAGCTGCAATCCCACTCTATGGGCGCAGTGCGGATAATCTGAGGGATCACCGCCATGTGACCTCTCTGCTGAATCGAGCGGAAAGCCGGAAGGAAGGCGTAATCCTCACACCGACCTATTCCTTCGATGAGCGTGGGCACACACCCAATCAGCGAAGCTATTTTGTATTTGGCATAACGGAAGACGGGAAATCTGCGGAAGCGGTCTGTGCGAACCTGGATCGTTACACAGGCGAAGGAAGCCTGATCATGCCGGAGTGGGTTGCCAAAGAGCTGCCAGGTGATTCCCTTGGTGGTGAAACGGCAGGAAAAGAAACAATTGGTGCGCTGCGTTTCCCGGAGACGGAGTTATGCCCGGGAGAAAAGCGGGAATACGATATTCTTGTGGGTACAGCGGAAGATAAGGCAGCTGCGGAGCAAATTGCCGCCGTCTGGCTTTCCCCGTACAGAATCCGGATTTCCCTGGAAGAGACAAAGCTCTGGTGGGATCAGGTGAATCCAATCCGCACCCATACGGGTGATTCAGACTTTGACAATATTCTGCGCTGGATCGGAATTCAGCCAACGCTGCGTAGAATTTATGGCTGCTCGTTCCTGCCTCATCACGATTACGGAAAGGGCGGACGAGGCTGGCGTGACTTGTGGCAGGATTCTCTGGGACTGCTTTTGAGCGAGCCTGAGACAGTGGCGGATGACCTGGTCGCCTATTTTGGCGGAGTCCGTTTGGACGGGACGAATGCCACCATCATTGGAAATCGTCCGGGAGAATTCAAGGCGGATCGCAATGGAATTCAGCGAGTCTGGATGGATCACGGTTACTGGCCGGTACTGACTATCTGGCAATACATCCAACAAACAGGCGATATTGAGATCCTTCTGAGAGTGGCACCGTTTTTTCAGGATGGTCTCGGAATGCGGGGGACTCAGAGGAATGCCATCCAGGCAGACAGGAGCTGCACAGGGACCGTTGCGGAGCATATGCTGCTGGAACAGCTGACCGCATTCTGTGAAGCGGGAGAACATGGCCTGCTTCGGCTTCGGGATGCGGATTGGAACGACGCTTTGGATATGGCACCTCAACGCGGGGAGAGCGGTGCGTTTACATCCGCTTATGCCGGAAGTATGGAGCTGTTGGCGAAAATGCTGGAAACTTTACGGCAGACCGGAAAATGCAGCAGTATTGACCTGCCAAAGCGTTTTGAAATCCTGCTGGGGGAAGAGGACAATTGGGCTTCCATCGCATCGCGTAGAGAGAAGCTGAATCGGTTCTGCGCGCAGTGTATCCAAATTCCTGATGATGACCGGATTCAGATCCCGTTGGACAAAATTGTACGGCATTTGGACTTGTGTGCGGACACGCTGAAAGCAATCATACGGGAAAGGGCATGGATTCAGACGGAGCAGGACGGATGGTTCAACAGCTACTATGATAATTACGGTACTCCACTGGAATGCGGGACGCCGGGGCAAGAACGTATGATGCTGACGGGACAGGTATTTGCGACCCTGGGCGGAGTAGCAGCGAAATCTGAGATACCTCAAATCTATCATGCGGCCAGGCGGCTGCTGTATGCGCGGCAGGCAGGCGGATTCAGACTGAATACGCGGCTAAATCCAGAAGATTTCCAAATTGGCAGAATGCTGGCCTTTGCCTACGGGCACAAGGAAAACGGCGCGGTGTTCAGCCATATGAGTGTCATGTTTGCATATGCGCTGTACAGCCGGGGGTATGCCAGAGAGGGCTTTTCGGCCATAGAGCCAATTTGGAGACTTGTGCTGGATTCTAAAAAGAGCAGAATCTATCCGGGGATCCCGGAATACTTTGCCCCGGATGGCCGGGGTATGTACCCGTATCTGACGGGTTCCGCAGCCTGGATGATGCTGTGCGTGGTGCAGGAAATGTTTGGCGTCCGCGGGGAAAATGGAGCGCTGTGTCTGCGGCCTCAGCTGCTGCCGGAACAGTTTGACGTGCGGAATCGAACCAGCATTATTTTGAAGTTTGGCGGAAAGGTATTCAAGATTGTATACACATTGTTGGAACGCCTGGAGCCTTCCGAATATACAATTGTGAAGGCAGAGCTGGACAATATGCCAATAGCGGATGGACGTATCCTGCCTTCTGAAATGGGAGCATTGGACAAAGAGAAAATACATATTGTGGAAGCTTGGCTCGGGAGAAAAGTACAATGATCGATATCATAAAAGACTATGACAGTCAACCGGCATTTGCCGATTTTTTACCAGGAATTGCGGGGGAGAATGGTATCCCCGCATGGTGCTTTTTCGTAAATCGGGGGCAAGGCGTTGCGAGTTTTGGCACGCAGGATAAGGATCACCCGATCATGGAATTCCGGCCGGCGCACACAGCGTGGCAGGATGTCCAGACAAAGGGCTTCCGTACTTTCCTGAAATGTCATGGGCATGTGTCGGAGTTGTTTGTGAATGCACGGGACAAACAGATGCTGCTTGGAGCAAACAGCTTGATGCTTCAGTGCCGGGAAACGGATGTCCCGGTTCGTGCTCAGGTCCAGTATTTTATTTTACCGAATGCGTGCGTTGGAGCGCTGGCAAGGGCACTGACAATTGAAAATACCGACGACGGAGTATTGGATTTGGAGGTGCTGGACGGACTTCCGGCAATTGTTCCCTATGGGATCGGAGACTGGCATTTGAAATGCATGACCCAGACCGCAAGGGCCTGGATGGAAACGGTAGGCGGCGAAACAGGCGTCCCCCGATACAGGGTACGGGCAAGCCTGGAGGATAGTGCCCGGGTCGAGCCGATCACCGGTTTTGCGTTTGGATTTTCTTGTGTGGAGGAAAGAAAACGACTGCCTGTCCTGTGGGACCCGGAAGCCGTTTTTGGACAGGATACTTCCTTTGTCCATCCGCATGGATTTGCGCGGATGGATTTGCCGGAGTTGATTTCGACACACCAGCGCTGCCAAAATCTGTTCCCGTGTTTCTTTTCAGGTGCGCGGCTCCGACTGAATCCGGGAGAGAAGAAAACGGTTTATACACTGCTGGGGCACGGAAAAACCGGCAGCGGGTGCGGGAAACTGCTGGAAGAGGCGGTATCGCCCGAATGGTTTGCAAGAAAGCTTGCGGAAGCGGAAACAATGGTGGACGAACTGTGTGCGCCAATTGCATGCGACACGGCAGATCCCCGATTTGATGAGTACTGCAAGAGGACGTATTTGGATAATTTCCTGCGCGGCGGCAAGCCGGTACGCTTGGCTGGACATACCTTTCACCTGTACAGCCGTAAGCATGGGGATCTGGAACGGGACTACAATTACTTCTCCCTGACACAGGAGCCGCTCTCCCAGGGAAACGGGAATTTCCGGGACGTGTGGCAAAACAGACGATGTGATGTATCGTTTGCGCCTTTCGTAGGCGGAAAAAATGTTGCCGACTTCTATTCCCTGATCCAGCCGGACGGATATAACCCCCTGGTCATCAAACCGGATCTGGTACAGAGTGCCAGTGGAGAGACAATGACACCGGGGCAGTATGTGCTGCGCTATGGGAGACAGGAGGGAATGGCCCGCATAGCGCAAGGAACGGTAAAAGCAGATGCGGACTTCGGAGAGGGATATTGGACAGACCATTGGAGCTATGGCCTGGATCTGATTGAAGACTTCCTGCGTATCTGGCCGGAACGGGAGCAGGAACTGATGCAAATGGAACTGCCCTGGTACCGGCCGCAGGCGCAAATACTGCCCAGAGAAAAACGCTATAGTGTGTCGGGTGGAGAACTGCGGCAGTATCACTTTTTGGAAGAGAGACCGGGAGAAAAATGGTGCAGGGATGGGTACGGGAATCTGGTAAAGGCTACTTTGCTGGAAAAGCTGGTCTGTACGTGCGCAATGAAATTTGCGGCGTTGGATGCCTGGGGCTGCGGCATTGAAATGGAAGGCGGAAGACCCGGCTGGTATGACGCGCTGAACGGATTGCCCGCACTGTTTGGTTCCAGTGTTACGGATGCCATGGAGTTGCTGCGGCATTTGCGGTTCCTGAAAGTTTCTCTTCTGCGTTATAGTGGAAAGGTTTCTTTGCCGGAACCCCATTATATGTTACTGATGCGCCTAAATAAGAGCATCGAGGATATTCCGGAGTATACGGAAAATACGGCGTTGGTTGATTTTTGGAACAGCAGCAAATCCGCACTGGAGTGCTGCCGGGAAGAAGTCTATACGCAGGGAGCATGGGACTATATAGATTGCCAGGCGGAACAGCTGGCTGAAATGCTGGACGCATGGGCAGCTTTCCTTGGGCAACGGCTTGCGCTGTGCCGCAAAGAAAACGGCTTGATGCCGACCTATTGCCGATACCGTGTGAAAATGGACCAGGGGACACCTTCGTTTGAAAAGTGTGATATGCCGTTGTTCCTGGAATCCTGTGTGCGGGATATGCGCCTATGTGAAAGCAAGCAGGAACGCGAAGAACTGTTTGAGGCAGTACATCGGAGTGAGCTGTTTGACGGCAAGATTGGGATGTACCGCGTCAATCAGGCGCTGGATATATCCGAGCTGGAGCTGGGGCGTGCGGCTGCGTTTACACCGGGATGGCTGGAAAATGGTTCCGTCTGGCTGCACATGGAATATAAATATCTATTGGAATTGCTGCGCAGCGGACTGTATGAACAGTTTTCGGAAACAATGCGGCAGACTGCGATTCCGTTCCTAGATCCGGCTGTTTACGGAAGAAGTACATTGGAAAACAGCTCCTTCCTGGTGAGCAGTCTGAACCCGGAGGAGGCGCTTCACGGACGTGGATATGTGGCGCGGCTAAGCGGTTCTACGGCGGAATTTATGAGCATATGGCAAATCATGATGTTCGGCCGAAAACCGTTCCTGCGTACAGAAAGCGGCGTGCAAATAAATCTGCAGCCTTGCATTCCGGCGTATCTGATAGATGAAGAGCGCACAATCCGGGCGGCATTCATGGAAAACAGCACCGTGATCTACCACTTTGCGGAGTGCCGAGATTATTTCCCAGGAAGCTACAGTATTCGTATTCGATCTATGGTGGATGTAGATGCAATTCGTCAAGGTGCGGCTACTGAAACAGTGGCGGATATTTTCTGATCTACAGGGCTTCTGTAAATGAAAATACCGAAAAAAGCCTTGGGAACCGTGCGTATTATCCTGTAGTTCAAACAGGCTGCTTTGAGTTGCGGGGAGATTTAAGACTCGCTAATGAAAGAACGCCCATTTCTGCATGAGCTGTAGCTTCATAGCAGAAATGGGCGTTTTTAGGCTAGGTTTCCGTGCTTGCGAGGCTCGTCAGAGCTACCCCAAGCAGGTGTATACCTCCAAATCAGGATAAGAGCAAATAAAGTATTTGACAAAGTAAATAATTTATGTAAATATATTAACAGAAATGGAGGTATTTATGGCTACTATAAAGGAAATCGCGGAAATTGTCGGTGTATCCAGTGCTGCTGTATCCAGAGTGCTGAACTATGACGAAGGGATTTCTGTCAGTGCGGAAACGCGGGCGGCAATTTTTGCCGCGGCTGAAAAAGTGGGATATAAAAAGAGAATCATTTTTCCCAAAATAGAAAATGTCGCGCTTCTGTACTTCACAGAAGCGGAAGATGAGCTGGAGGATATATTCTACCAGAATGTTAAGGATGAGCTCCTGAAGCAAGCCCGAAAAATGAATATCCACCTTACGGTATATAGTAAAAAGGATGGGATGAACGCCATACCAAAGGATCTGAACGCATTTGTTGCGGTGGGTTGGCTGAACAGGAAGGAAATCAACAGGCTGTACAGAATATGCAAGAGAGGCGTGTTTATAGGAACTTCTCCGGACGAGAAGCTGTTTGATGCGGTAAGACCCAATATGGATTCTTTTGTAACTCAAATCGTAGACTACTTTATGGAGAAGGGACACCGCACAATAGGCTTCATTGGCGGCCCCGACAGAAACATCGATACTGGGTTGCCTTCTATGGATATCCGCGAATGGTCCTTCCGGCAAAGCGTCAGCTATTATAATTGCCTGAATGAAGATTATATTCTGATATCCGACAAATTTACGGTAGAGGAAGGCTATCGTTTGGGCAAAGAGCTTCTGACCAAGAAGACGATTCCTACATCGCTTTGTGTTGCAAGCGATACTCTGGCCGTAGGCGTCCTTCAGGCATTGAATGAGGCGGGCGTTCAGGTACCGGAACAAGTGGCGGTATTCAGCATTAACGATGTAAGTATCGCAAAGTATCTGTCACCGCCGCTGACCACAATTCACATTGACATTCCTATCATTTGCGAAACCGCATTGGATCTGCTGCGGAACAGAGTTCTGAGCGGAGGAAAAATAACGAAGTCTATTTTCGTAAATGGAACGCCTGTGTTCCGGAAAAGCTGCTGATATAACAGGATAGCAGGAGATGCGTTTATTGCATCTCCTTTTCCGTTTTGCACAAATTACAGTTTTGTTTATGTTGTAAATCGCTGAATTTTATCGTGGTCGCTGCGGCTGTATTGACAAGACGAGTTATGAGTGATATATTCTGAATAGTAAATAATTTACCTACAATAAGATAAATTATTTAACTATCATCAACAAAGGAGAATATGTCATGAAAAAGAAGCTGTTGTCTATTTTAGTTATCCTGTGCATGATCCTGTCTCTTGCTGCCTGTGGCAGCGCCCCCAAAGCGGAACCGGATGAAAATGGAAACTATGTCGTGAATGGAAGTTTTGAGGAAGCGGATTTCACAGGGTGGGCTGTTACCAATATCGACGATTCCACTGAGGAACTGGATATCTATACCCGTGAAACGGATTGCTGCGACGGTGTTCAGTCTCTGCACTTCTATTCAGGCTCCAGCAATGTTAACTTTACTGCGGAACAGACCATTTCCGGTCTGGAAAAAGGAAGCTACAAGCTGACCGGTTATATTCAGGGCGAGGCCGCAGGGGACGAGAACGCAGAGGTCTTCTTCTACGCGGTGATCAACGGCAAGACATACAAGGCTGACGCGGAATTGAACGGTTACGTTAATTGGTATGCCGCGGAACTGGGCAATCTGGATGTTGCGAATGGAGAAATTACCATTGGCGTGAGTGTAACCACTGCTCCCGGCGGTTGGGGTACGATCGATAACATCACTTTGGTCAAGGAGTGATCTATGGGCTTTGTCAAAGGTATGGATGTATCCATGGCAAAGGCGCTGGAGGCACATGGTGCATCCTACAATTTGGATGGGAAGCAGGATGATCTGTTCCGCATCCTGAAAAAATGCGGAACAGACATGATACGCCTCAGGCTCTGGCCGGATCCCTATGATGCGTCCGGAGCCCCTTATGGCGGCGGAAATAATGATTTGCAGACTACAGCGGAGCTGGCACAGCGTGCAAAGAGCAGCGGGATGGAAGTGCTTCTGGACTTTCAGTACAGCGATTTCTGGGCAGACCCCGCAAAGCAGATCAAGCCAAAGGCATGGAAATCTCTCGCCGGAAAAGAGCTTGAGACAGCGGTATATCTGCATACCCGTGAGGCACTCAAGTATCTGAAAAACCGCGGAATCATTCCCGCAATGGTTCAGGTCGGAAACGAGATCACAAACGGTTTTCTATGGCCGGATGGACATGTCAAAAACTTAGCGGCAATGGCAGGCCTTTTACAAGCCGGAATTCGCGCAGTGAAAGAAGAATGTCCTGAAGCGAGAATTGTGCTGCATCTGGATTTCGGAACAGACGCCGGACTGTATGAACGGTGGTTTGACGCTATTGAGCCTTTTGATATCGATTATGATATTATCGGTATGTCTTACTATCCGCACTGGAACGGAAGACTCAACCTTCTTCTTGACAATATGAATCGGGTAAGTCAAAAATATGGTAAGGATGTCATGATCGCCGAAACCTCCATTGGGTACACAACGGACACACTTGGCTGTACGGGGCTCGTATTCACACAGGAGCTTGAAAAAAACACCGGATATCCTGCGACGGAAGCGGGTCAGATGCAATTTCTCAGCGACTTGTTTGAAATAGTCCGGAGCGTGTCCGGGGGACACGGAATAGGGGTGTTTTACTGGGAACCTGCATGGCTGCCCATCCCGACCTGTACCTGGGCAAATGCAAATGGCCGCGCCTATATGAACGATCAGGTTGAGGCGGGGAATTCGATGGCAAATCAAGCACTTTTTGATCGGGACGGGAATGCGAATGCGGCATTGCTGAACTTAAAACAAATGTAGGAGGGAAAGGAATGAAAAGGACAATAGCGTCTGTTCTGGTGGCGCTGGTCGTGGTGCTGGTGTTATCCGGATGCGGTTCCTCCAAAGAACCGGATACGAAATTGACCATCTGGACCAACATGAGTGTAGAGGCAGAAACAATTCAGGCCTATGCGGACGAGTGGGGGACTGCCAATGGATATCAGGTGGAAGTGATTCATCAGTCTCCGTCTGTCCAGAAATTTGCGCAGGCGATCAAGAGCGAAGATGGTCCCGATGCGGTTGTGGGAATCCCCAATGACCAGCTTGCCGATTATGTCAATGCGGGTCTGGCGGCAGAAGTTCCCGCAGACCTTTACGCGGATGAAGATTTTGCTGATGCGGCAATTCAGGCGTGCTGCGTCAGCGGTGTCCGCTATGCCGCGCCGCTTTCCGTTGAAACGACCGCCCTCTTCTACAATACCGATCTGGTAGATCAGGTGCCGGCAACGTGGGAAGAGCTGGTTGCAGGTGCGGCGGAGATTGGCGGAGTTCAGTTCGATGCTACCAGCATTTACTATGATCTCGGATTTGTACGGGCATGCGGCGGCTATATTTTCAAGTACGAAAATGGTTCCTATGACGTTACGGACATTGGTCTGGCAAACGAAGGCGCCGTTCAGGCGTATGAATTTATAAATGCGCTCTGTAATGAATATGGCCTTGTATCCGCGGATGTTACCGCAGACATTGCCAGAAGTAATTTCCAGAACGGTCAGACTGCTTATTATATTGGCGGCCCTTGGGATATCGACGGATTTACCTCCGCAGGAACGCCCTTTGCTGTTACACAGATGCCCACCTTTCATGGTCAGCCGTTTATTACGCCTGTGGGAACGCAGGTTTGCTTTGTGAGCAGCGAAAGCGACAGCCAGGAGAAGGCATGGGAATTTATCATGTACCTGATTGACCATGGCGCAATCGGAATGTATGAGTCCGGAGACCGGATTCCCGCAAAACTGACAGATCAGGCGGAGGAAACCATCCAGAGCAACGCCTATTCCAAGGCGTTTGTTGCGCAGATACAGAATGGTGAACCAATGCCTACTGTGTCCGAAATGGGTCAGCTATGGTCTATTCACACCAACAACATCCGCTCAATGTGGACTGGGGAACTGTCTCCTGAGGCTGCTGCCGAAAATATGGTAAAGCAGCTGAAGGAAGCTGTTGACCTGATGAACTCCGGAAAGTAGTGATACCATGAGGGGAAAAGACAACACAAAAGCAATTCCATACCTGTTACCGGCTCTGGTTTCCATTCTGATCGTGACCTGCATTCCGATCATTTATACGATCGTAATTTCTTTTACCAATTACAACATGTATCACCTGAACGATTTTACGTTCATTGCGTTTCAGAATTACCTCACGGTCTTTTCCGGAAGCCTGAAGGATGTCTTTTTCCCGGTGCTGGGATGGACGGTGTGTTTTGCTGTGCTCAGTACACTGGGGTCCTATACTATGGGACTCGGTCTTGCGATTCTTTTGAATAATCCAAAAATGAAGGAATCAAAGGTCTACAAAACCATCCTGATCGTTCCATGGGCGCTTCCCTCTACCATTGCGATTCTGGCATGGCAGGGGCTTTTGAACGAGCAGTATGGCGGTATCAATAATCTGCTTCATGCGCTCGGTATTACAGCCAATATCCCATGGATGACGGACGCACTCTGGGCACGGATCGGCATCATCATTGTGAATGTCTGGCTCGGGTTTCCTTATATGATGAATGTTTGCCTCGGCGGACTTCAGGCGATCTCGAATGACTACTATGAGGCAGCCAAAATTGATGGTGCATCCAGATTCCAGTGTTTCAGAACGATCACACTCCCGCTGGTGACCAAGCTGTCGATCCCATTGGTCATCTCAACGTTTGCTGCTAATTTTAATAACTTTGGAAATATCTACATGATCACGCAGGGCGGTCCGGCACGTGTGGACAATCAGTTTGCGGGTTATACGGATATATTGGCAAGCACAACGTACAAGATGACGACCTGGTCAAACCGATATGAACTGTCCGCAACCTTCAGCGTGCTGATATTCCTCATTGTGGGAACATTTACGCTGGTCAATATGCACATGTCGGGTGCATTCAAGGAGGTTGACTGATATGAATAGAAAAATGTCACCTCACGAAACAAGAAAGCTGTGGATGGGCAGGGTGGTGATTTGGGTCACCATTATAATTGTTCTGTTCCCGGTTCTGTGGATCGTCATGTCCTCCTTTTCAGCGGGAGACAGTTTCTTCCTGTCATCGTTGTTTCCCAAGAAATTCAGTATTGAACATTATACCAGCCTTTTTCAGGAAACGAATTTCATGCTCTGGACGTGGAATTCTGTGAAGCTGTGCCTGATCGTGGCAGCGATCCAGCTGGCTATGACGTCTCTCGCGGCATATGCCTTTTCGCGGCTTCGCTTTACGGGAAGAAAGTACGGACTGATGTCCTTGCTTGTCCTTCAGGTTTTTCCGAGCAGCATGGCTGTGGCTGGCTATTACATTCTGATATACGAATTTGGATTGGTGGACAGCAATGCAGCGCTTATTTTTGTGCTTGCCGGGGGAAGTGCATATAATATCTGGCTGCTGAAATCCTACATGGATGGCTTGCCGAAGGAACTTGACGAGGCGGCCATGGTAGATGGTGCAACGCATTTTCAGGTGTTCCGGAAAATCATTCTGCCGTTGGCAGCGCCGCAGCTGGCGGTTATTTTCCTGTTCTCCTTTATCGCAACTTACAGCGAGTATGTGATAACATCGATCTTTTTGCAGACTCCGGGCAAGATGACCCTCGCACTGGGACTCCAGACGTTTATCAGTGACCAGTTTGCCGCACATTGGACAACATTTTCTGCCGCGGCGGTTCTGTCGTCTATCCCCATAATGATCGTCTTTATGTGCTTGCAGAAATATATCCAGAGTGGACTCGTTTCCGGAGGCGTCAAAGGATGATAAGTAGACAAACCAACTATTTGAAAGGGGCTATTACGAAAATGAAGAGATTATTCGCATCTGTAATTTCATGTGTTCTGATTCTTTCCATGATTTGCTCTGGCTTGACGGTGTTTGCGACCACAATTACGGGAGCAGTTGACACTGACAACTTTGTCCGAGGCGTAGATGTATCCACTCTCGATATGCTGGAAGACCTTGGCGCACGTTATTATCAAAATAACGTAGAGAGCGATGCCCTCACGATTTTGAAAAATAATGGCGCTAACTATGTGCGGCTGAAATTATGGGTAGATCCATACGACGAAAACGGAAATCCTTATGGTGGTGGTAATAATGATTATGCAACCACTTTGGCGCTGGCAAGGCGGGCAAAAAACCTCGGAATGGGAGTGTTGATTGATTTCCACCTGAGTGACTTCTGGACAGACCCTGCCAACCAGATTAAACCCAAGGCATGGAAAGATCTGTCTTACTCCGAACTGAAGACTACATTGTACAACTACATGAAAGACACGCTGAACAACTTTGCGGCGGCAGGCATTGTTCCTGAAATGGTTCAGGTTGGCAATGAGATATCCACGGGCATACTTCATGATGATGGCAAGGTTGGCAACGGAAATGAGGATTTTTCCAATCTTGCCGGACTCCTGGAATCTGCGATTGCTGGTGTTAGAGCATCCTCTGCATCCAATACCAAAATCATCCTGCATTTGGATATGGGAGGTCAGAACTCTCTCTATACATGGTTCTTTGGCGGATTGCTGACGGCCTCCCCCAATCTGGACTTTGATGTGTTTGGCCTTTCCTATTATCCGATGTGGCACGGGACCATGGAGGGCTTGCAGTATAACATAAACTATTTGGCTTCCACTTATGGCAAAGAGGTATGTATTGTTGAAACTGCATATGCATGGACAACAGAAGATGGTGATGGTGTCGGCAATGTATTTATCAGTGGAGATGAAGAAGTCGGTGGATATCCTGCAACGGTTGAAGGACAATTTGCTTTCATGAACGATCTGGAATCCGTCATTCTTAATGTTCCTAATGATAAGGGGCTTGGTTATTTTTACTGGGAACCCGAATGGCTGCCGGTAGAGAATGGAACTTATGCAACGGATGCAGGCGTTGCATACAAGAATGATACCTACACCCCATGTAATACCTGGGACAATATGACGTTGTTCGATTTTAATGGCAATGCATTGTCTTCTATCAAGGTGCTGAATCAACCTGCGGAGAATCTGCTATCAAATATCAGTTTTGAAAATGATGGCGTTACAACCACTCCCGCCGACTGGAATGTATGGCTTAGCGACTCCTCAGATACGGGGACTGTAAAGACGGAATATGGTTATGCATATGATGGTGATTATAAGCTGACATTCTGGGATGATTCTGCCTACTCCTGCTCTGTATATAAGACATTTACAAATCTTCCCAACGGTACGTATCAATTCTCAATTTGGGCAAAGACCAATGGGGATCAGGATGTGCTCCAGTTGTATGCGAAGAATTATGGAGGGGATGAACTGACCACTACTATTACTACAAGTGATATTAACTGGAACATCTTTACCATCGATGAAATAGTTGTTACCAACAACACTTTGGAAATCGGGGTCTATACTGTTGCCGGTGCTGATGATTGGTGCAACCTCGATATGGCTATTCTGAGAAAAGTTGAGTGACAGAGAGCAGTCATTTCTCCAATTAAGCCGGAAATTCTGTAAAATGCAATATGAACGTGGAACAGGGCGCAGGGAGAAATCTATGATGAAAGGATCAGCTATATGTCGACGTTTGTTATAAATATCATCCACCGGCCTGAAATGGTGCCTGAGTATGCCGAAAAGGTCACAGGGCACGGTCAGACGGAGAATATCGGCCGTAAGGCGCTGCTGACCGAAAGTCTGGACATTTTCAAGCTCCAGCAACAGTGCGCCCATGAAAACGGCCTGAAAACCACCATTCAGATGACCTACGCCAGCCTGTTCAATGACGAGGCTGTGGCGCTGGCCAAGGAGCATCATGCGGTCTATGGCGACGAGATCGCCCTGAGCCTGCTGGGGTTGCCCTGCGAGCAGTTCCGGGAGAAATACAAGACGAAGGATTTCTGCATCTGGATGTTCTCCATGGAGGACAAGAAGGCCATCGTCCGGGATGTGTTCGGCAAATTCTATGAGAAGTTCGGATTTTACCCGGAATCCACGGGCTCTTACTATCTGGACGCCGATCTGATCAACTTCATCAAGGCGGAATACCCCAGCGTAAAATGCGCCGTTGCCACCTGCTGGGAGGAAGGCCCCAAAGCCTACCACACCTGCAATAATTCATGGTATACTTTCATGGACGGCGGCCCATGGGCGCCATGGATCCCCTCCAAGGCCAACACCCACGCGCCAGCGGCCAACGAGGACGAGGATTCCGGCATTGTCGCCATTCCGCACCTGAGCCGCGACCTGCTGGCCTGCTATGACGGCAACGGCTCCAACTTCGGCACCCACCCCCAGAATGTGCTTCGCGGTATGATCTATGATACGAAAACATGGGAATATCCCTACCTGTACAATCTGATCGACCAGTACCGCAGTCTGTCCAAGTACAACAACGGCTACGCCTACAACATGATGTTTGTCGGCCCCGGCTGGATGAACAAAATGGGACGCTGGGAAGCGCCCTATGAGCTGCTGAAAAAGTCCTATTGGGATGGCTGCGCTTACTACGGCCAGCTGAAAAAAGAGGGCAAGCTGGTGGATATGACCATGTCCGAATTTGCCGATTACTACCGGGAAAAGAAGACCTACACCGAGCCGGAGTGCGCGCTGTGGCGGGATATTCTCTACGGCAGCAACAAGCAGCTGTTCTGGTACTGCGACCCCTATATGCGCGCAGGCGTGAACATGGATCAGGGCGGCGCGATTTTTGATCTGCGGCCATATGTGGCAAAGCTGCATTGGCCTGTGGGCATTGGCACGCCTCATGTGCAGGACGCGAGCTACCCCTTCCTGATGCAGGAAAAGTACCGCGCCGGTTACTTTACCCATTACGCTGGGGAAGGAACCATCCGCAGTGCCAAAATCTGCCACAACGGCGAGGAAGTGGATCTGTGCCTGTGCCGCACCAAGGCGCATTTCTCTCAGGAGGGCAGAAGCCGCATCCTGACGCTGGATCCGGTGGAGATCGTATTCTCCGACCTGACGGTGAAGCTCCAGACGGTCATCACCTTTGCCGAGGGCGAAAGCAATATCCGCATCGACCGGAACATTCTTTCCATGTCCGACCCTGACGCGGATGTGACCATCAACGAATACATGGTCGGCTGCTACGGCACCACTGAGTACACCGAGGATATGTCCAGCCTGACTCTGGGCGTGGATGGGCAGGCCATCCCCTACGAGTACAAGTGCCGGGAACTGGCTGCGGACAATGCCGGCGAGGTCTGGTGCAAGCTGCCTCCCATCGACACGCTGGTCAGCATGACCTGCGACGGCCGGGAGAAGAAGGGCTATATCAAAGAGGGCTACGCCTTCAGCCCCATGTTTACCCTGAGCTATACCGGAAAACTTCAGCAGAAGGAGGTCTTCACCACATGGCTCAATCTACGAAAGGCAGACTGAACTACCGCTGCCCCTCCTGCTTTATGCGGGATTTGGACATTGACATGTTCTATGACAGCGAGAAACAGGAGTTCTACTGCATCCGCTGCCAGTTTTTCGGCACGGAGGAACAGGTTCTTAAAATGAACGAAATGGTTCGCGTCCGTTATAAGGACATGATGAAGCGCTTTACCGATTTCGAGGATTTTTCCGAATAACCATCCACCGCAGAGCAGCGGCTGACGCTGTCAGCCGCTGCTTTTCCTGAAAAAGAAGATTCCTCTGCCAGTTCATATGGCAGAGCAGATATAAAACGAGGTTCGCCTATGAATACATTTATCAAAGGAATGGATTTGTCCACGCTGCCAGAAGTGGAACGCTGCGGCGGGAAATTCTATGATAACGGCAAGCCCGGCGACGCCGTTTCCATTCTGAAAAGCTACGGCATGAATCTGGTACGGCTGCGGCTGTGGAACGACCCCTACAGCGAAGACGGCGTTCCCTACGGCGCAGGCACCAACGACCTGCCGCGAACCGTGGCGATGGCAAAGCGCTTAAAAGCCGCCGGGGTCGATTGGATGCTGGATCTCCACTACAGCGATTTCTGGGCAGACCCCGGCAAGCAGACCATTCCCAAAAGCTGGCGGGGAATGGAGCCGAAGGCGCTGGCCGGAGCCGTCTATGATTTTACATTTTCCGTAATGACCACGTTGGCAAGCAGCGGCCTGCTTCCCACCATCACGGCGGTGGGGAATGAGCTGTCCAACGGGCTGCTGTGGCCTTACGGCAGGACGCCCAATTTTGAAAACATCGTGCTGTTCCTGAACGCGGGCATTCAGGCCGTCCGGGACGCCGCGCCGGGGGTAAAGATCATGCTGCATCTGGACAACGGCGGCAACAATACGCTGTACCGGACGTGGTTCGACAGCTATTTTGCCAGCGGCGGCAAGGATTTTGATTATATCGGGCTGAGCTACTACCCCTTCTGGCACGGCACCATGGACGACCTGCGAAACAACATGCAGGATCTTGCGCTGCGGTATCACAAGGACATGATCGTGGCCGAGGTATCCACGGGCTTTACGCTGGAGGATTACGCCTCCTACGAAAAGCTGGCGTCGGAGGAGCGGAAGGGCATGGCCACCAAGCGGGAGCTGGCGGAAAAGGTTCCCTATCCCATGACCCCGGAGGGGCAGAGCACATTCATGCTTGACATCATGAAGTTGATCCGGGACGTTCCCGAAAACCGGGGCAAGGGCTTCGTCTATTGGGAGCCTGCGTGGCTGCCCGTCCCCCGCTGCGGCTGGGCGAACGAAGCCGCACTGGCCTACACCGGAGAACAAGGCCCCGGCGGCAACGAATGGGCCAATCAGGCATTGTTCGACTACGACGGGAACGCTCTGCCCGCCCTGAAAACCATCCGTGATTTCGGATGCGACTTTGATTAACGATCTAATGACAAAAGGAGTTTTTCACATGATTACATTTTACAAAGAATACATGATTCAATACAATGAGCGTCCCGTGCAAGATAGTTATTCCAAGCAAAATGAGCGCCCCAAACAGATTGTCGTTACTTCAATCGTTGCAAATGGTAATTTCCATTGTATGTATGGCGAGCGAATCTATGATTCCTTAGAAGATGTCAAACACGACATCGATGAAGGAAGGTATGGTTGTTCAAACCCATTTTCACGCAAAGTATAAGCGCTCAACGACCACCTATTCGGGCAAATTAACAACCTCAGTAACTAGAATTTGCTGTTTAGTCTAGACGGCAGTTTAAGTAGATATCGGAGTTTACCGTCTTACATTTTCCTGAACATGGGGCATCTTGGATGTACGAGCTTCCATCTGTTGAAAAAGTGTGATAAGATACCCCAAAACAAATTTCGGCGGAGTACTAAGTCGGGACTCTGCCGTTAGCCCGCTTGGCGCGGAGCCGGGCGAGGATTATATCATAAGTCAAAGCAATCTAGTGTAGCCAGTGCGGTAGAATTGCACTGTTTTCTTATATTGTTGCCTATTCCGAACCTATATCTGCATATATTTTGAAAATGTATATGCAGATAATCCGGGACAGAACCTTGCTATTCTGCATATAATATGATATAATTATATGCAGAAAGGCTGGTGCTGTATGAGAAAATTTGATTACTCTTTTTTGAATAATGGTTTGCTGCCAGCAAATCTTGTGAACCTCACTTCCAACATTGCGGCACTGAAAACAATGGCGGGGGTGCGTAAGGGCGAATATACGCAGATTTTTACGGAACTGGAAGCTGTTGCAAAGGTGCAATCTATCAAAAGTTCTAATGCTCTTGAGGGTATTGTGACCAGCGACGAGCGTATCGCCGCCATTGTCAATCAGAACAGCGCCCCGCTGAACCACAACGAGGCGGAGATCGCCGGATACCGTGATGCGCTGAATGAGATCCACTTGGGCTATGAGCATATTGACTTCCGGCAGAGCGATATTCTGCGGCTGCACGAAATGATGATGAGCTTTGCGGGCTATGAGTACGGCGGGCAGTACAAGACGGACGACAATGTGATTTTGGAAATTGACACAGACGGAAATCGTCGAGTCCGTTTCCGTCCTACCCCTGCGAGCGAAACGCCGAAAGCAATGGAACAGTTGGAGCTTGCCTATCTGGATGCTCGAAGCGATGCGAATATCAATCAGCTTCTTTTGATCCCCTGCGTGATTCTGGACTTCCTCTGTATCCACCCGTTCCGGGATGGCAACGGCAGAATGTCCCGTTTGCTCTCGCTGCTGCTGTTATATAAAAACGGCTTTGACGCAGGAAAATATGTGTCCTTTGAGGAGCAGATCAGCAACTACAAAGCATATTATTACGAGGCTCTGCGGCAATCCTCGGTTGGGTGGGAAGCGGGAGAGAACTCCTATTTCCCATTTGTTGAGAATTTCCTGTCCACGCTCTATATGTGCTATAAGGAACTGGACAAGCGGTTTGCAGTGGTACACGGCAAGAAGGTCACGAAGAAGGCTCGTGTGGAAGCGACTGTTCTGAATAACCTTACTCCAATTTCTAAAGCCGAAATTTGCAAGATTCTCCCCGATGTCAGTCCCACAACCGTCGAGGCCGTACTCGGTGCCATGGTCAAAACTGGATCAGTAAAGCGGATCGGTGCGGGGCGGGCAGCACGATATATTAAGGCGTGAGAGGTAATTTATTATGAGTAAACAAAAAAGTAAAAAGCTAACATTTTGGTCAAAATACAAGATGCCTATTATTGCTATAGTTGCTTTTTCTGCTATCGCCTATGTCATTATTTATTTTGTATTCAAGGGAAATGGTATTTTCCCTGTTGGGACAGGCCTAGAAAAGAGTGATTGGCTCTCATTTTTAGGAGCTTATCTGTCATTTATTGGTACTGTAATTATAAGCTTGATTGCGATATTTCAGAGCATTTATTATAGCGAATTGAATGAAAGGAAGGATGCTGAAAGTAGGAAGAAAGAGATACAGCCAATTTTCTCTGTTAAAATAGTTTCTATAGATATGCAGCTGGATGGGACGGCTGAGGCATTTAGCTTATATGATAAAGCTACAAACCCCATCCACAAAAATGTGGAAATTAGTGTTGAGAATGTTAATAGATTTCCCATTAAGCATATGATTGTATTTGATAAATACATCACTCCACTTCTGAAGTGCAATGAGATACAATATGTTCACTGCGCATATTACGACTCAGTTGATGCGAAGAAATGGCCAAAGCAGATGGCAGTGTTGACTGACGAATACGAGCGTAATGATCAAGGTGTTCCTACATGGTTCAATATCAACTACGAAGATGTTGATGGTAATGAGATGTTTCAGAGTTTTGAATTAAAGAATTTTGATGGGAAACTATACTACGCTCTTAACAGTATAAATGATGCGTAAAACTCCCGCTGCTATTTGTCCAAACAGTGGCAAAATGAATTTATCAGCTTTGCAACGATCTGCTGCCTAGAAACAAATGGCTGCGCCCAATAGCGTGAGTCCCAGGAATTCTGGGCATTGTCGCCGAGAACGAAATAGCACCCCTCCGGTACGGTCAACACTGTTTCCTCCCATACCGGGATTGGGATAGCCGTCACATACTCCAGCTGTGACAGATCTACCGGATCTCCCGGGCAAGCAGCAATTCGCTTTACCAGCAAAACACCATCTTTCTCAAAAATGATGATGTCCCCCACTTTCGGCTCGCTATATAGCCTCAGGCCGAGGATGAAGCTCCCCTCATGCAAAGTGGGTTCCATAGAAGCGGAAGGAACATAGCCAATCAGAAAAACAGAGCGCAGCAGAATATATATTAAGAGGGTCAAGCCCAGTGGTACACACCATGGCTTGGCCCTCTGCCGTATTGATTTTCTCATACGGCCTCCGGGTATCCAAATGCTCGCAGCTCCGGAAGGCTCTTGAGATACTTCCTTGCTCTGGTCATCCACATCCGGACAGTACCGGGATCGGCGCCGACAATGGCGCCGATCTCCTTGCTGGTGTATCCCTGAACCGTCAACTCAAGGCACTGGATGCCTCTTGCGGTTCCTCCCTGAGCCTTCGCTTTTGCCTGCCCAATGGTATGACGCAGGTCGAAGATTGTCAAAGGATCTGGATGCGCCGACGCTGCTTCGGAAAGAACGTCGACTGTATCTGTAGACTGCTCGTTCAGAACCAGTTTCGTGTTTCGGATCAATTCATCGCAGATCTCGTTCCAGATCAGTCTATATGCATAGGTCGAGAAGCAACCGCCTTTGTCTGTTATGGCAGCCTCGCACAGACCGATACAACCGGCTTGGAACAGATCCTCATAACTGGGGGTATCGGGCTGACCGAGTCGACGGACCTTCTCCTTGATGACCTTTCCCACCAGACCCATATTCGCTTCCACGATTTTCTGCTGCTCCGGTGTCATGATGCCTGCACATCCCCTTTCATCTCTGTCGTGAATCTCAACGACGTAGTATGTGCCGGGTTCGAGCTTACCGGATGCTGCATAGCCGTCCTCGCCGGTTGTAATGGTTTCTACCAGCTCCCGATTGGCATCCAAAATATGGAAATTCCACCCTTCGGGGCTTCCGTCAATGGCATTCTTTTTTACGCGAAGATCGCCATTGTGGGTATTGCTGAAGGTCACAGACACAGTCGCATTTGCTTTGACGGTGATGGCCTTGACAGAAGAATCACAGACCCAGTAGGGATCATCCACTGCGATTTCCTTCGCGTACAGCTTCTGCAGGGTCAGGCCATCTATCACAATGGTGCCGTCTGTGCCTGTCGTAAAGGGGGAGCCTTCAATGGGTTTGGTGCAGGCAACATCCGTATAGATCCCGATTTGCCAGCCGGAGAGGTTCTCTCCCGTATTGGTTTGCTTAATCAGTTTGACGGAACCGGTTTCCAGAGAGTTGTGAAAGCTGACAGAGGCGGTGGTACCGTAGGTGATCGTCACCTTTTGGGGGTTGTCGCTTGCACAGCTGTACATTGCCTCAACATCATCGTCACGGTGTCCAAGCTCCTTGACATAGTAGATGCCGATTTCCAGACCGGTAACGGATATGGCACCCTTGGAATCCGTTGTATGGGGACCGGACACCAATGTGGTGCAACCGGAATCGGAGTAGATTCCAAATTCCCAGCCTGCCAGATTCAGCCCATCGCTGGCCGTTTTGGTCAGACTGAAGTTCCCGGTTTTGATCTTATTGATAATCTGAGCCTGACGAAAACCACGGAAGATGGTAAGAACTTATCCGGATGGAAGTTTGGGATCTATTCCAACTCCGCCTGCACCAGCCTCGTTTCCGGCCCTCACACTACAGATTCCAGCGGCAGAATCTCCGTTACCGGCCTTACCGCAGGCACCTATTATGTCAAAGAATTGAGGCATATCAATTCCGGTATTGAGGGCCTGTACGTATGCTCCAGCACCAATCCCCAGAAGGTTACGATTGTCAACGGCAGCACGGCATCGGTCAGTTTCGTGAACAAGCTCAATACCGGCAGGCTGGCTCTGACGAAGAAAACGGATGACGGGTCGAATCTTTCCGGCTGGCGATTCGGCATTTATTCCGACTCCGGCTGCACTGCCCTGATATCCGGCCCTCATACAACGGATGCCAACGGCACCATTTCGGTCGATGGCATTACCCCGGGTACCTACTATGTGAAGGAAATCGGCCACACGGATTCTTCTATAAACGAGAAGTATGTGTGTTCCGGCACCAATCCAGAAAAAGTAACCATCGCCGGAGGTGCAGCAGCCTCTGTTACCTTTGCACTTATAAGTTGAGCAAATAAGTATTTCACGCAAAATACGCATAACCATATCCTGTTCCGGAAGCTGAGTATCTGCTCCGGTCGGATAGAAAGTGTTAAACACGAGACAGCCATAGGAACTGGGCAGCCGGTACAGAGGAAAGACATCCCCATGCTTTTTGAAGAACCTCCATACCTTTGTTTTCTCCCAGCCCCAACGCTCTCCCAGCGTTTCCAAAGTCAGGACGCTCCCGAATCTACCGTATTGCACGACAGGTGCAAGAAACGAGAAGGCGTTCCCATAGTCCTCATAGGTGGTATGACACCACAGATCAAGCCATGCATCCGCTTTATCGAAAACTCGCTTTGCGTCTGCCAGCCGCTGCGTGATGCTTCGCGGCAGGCATAGAAAGCCATAGCCTGTGGAAGCGTAAACAGCCCCGGACATACATTCAGCCCCAGAACACTTAACGACCCAATCGGTGATCTCATAGGTCAGCTTTTTTGTCTGGCTGTCAAGAGAGTATTTCAGAAAACCAAGGCAGGAAAGCTTGTCAAGTATCTGCAGCGCCTTGGTACGGCTTTTGGCACCCAGAATGCTCTTGAGACCGACAACACCACCCGCCCACATTCCGGGGGCTACGGGATTGCTGTGGCCGCAGTAACTGGCGTTGCCCTTGCGGAAGGCTGCGCGGGAGGCAAGCATGGCCCAGTAGGCCATCAGCCCCTTTCCCATATCCGGAATATCTCTGGGCAGCTTGACCCACTGATATTTGCGCAGACACTTCATGTTGCTTTCCTCCCTGTGAAATAGAAAAGGCCAGCAGGAATGCTCCTACTGGCCAGTTATGCTTTTAGATGCGGACGATCAAACCGACGAGATCATCCGTATCGACGCCGACGAGATACCAATCGTTTCCCATTTCAATACGAGTGGAAACCCATCTCCCATTGATCGTTACATCTAAGGTTTCACCGCAATGCAATCCTCCGTAATAGTTATTGGGAGAGAAGCGAATGTCCATCCGGCCTGTGTCTCGCTGTGGCACCAGTGTTCCTATTATCATAATTTCCTCCAGTCTGAGTACGTTACTATGCTAAAAGGCCCCGAACGGTGTGACAGGAACCGCCCGGGGCCTCATCCTGTGTGGCAGGATTTGGAAAGTTGCGCTATATCAAATTATGTGGAGCAATCCGGCTGCTCCGAGCGAATGAGAAATGATCACCTCCAATGGGGGAGAAGTTAAGGATCAGGCTTCCCGGAAGTATACGGCTATGCATAGTGGTATTTGTTGCCGCATCGGTTTTTGATTCTGACTGTCAGGCCGGTGATATCTTTTGTTTCAATACCAATCAGGATCCAGTTGTCAGCCATCTCAAGCCGTGTTGGGATCCATTCTCCGTCTATCTGCACTTCCATTCGTGTTCCGCAGGAGAGAAAACCGTAGTAGTCATTTAGGCCGAACCGAATGTTCATGCGACCGCTATCGGGGTCCAGTACGAGCGTTCCCTGCCTTATGGGTGCTTCTTTTCCATCGGCAGCAGGCGACGACTCCGTTTGCTCAATACGATACTGCTGCCGAAGGTATTCATCAAAGATAGTACGGCGGATTAGCACCTTCTTGCCTATCTTGTAGACAGCGCCTGCTTCATGAGCCAATCGGGTGAACATTTTCAAGCCCAAACCGTAATAATCTGCACCCTGATAGTAGGTGATAAACTCATGCTTCATGATCTCAATATCCTCATCATCCAGCTTATCAGAAAACATCCACAGGTTCCCGCTCATTGATTTTCCTCCGCTTGCGTAAGGGTACTGGGCTCATGAAACTGCTCCAGATACTGATCGAAGATATCCCGGTTAATCAGCACAGTGCCATCGATACGATAAATGGCGCCTGCTTTGTTGGCCATCTCCAGAAGCTTCTTATGGTGGATGCTGTAAACAATCTCCGCGTCTTTATACCTTAGAAATTGCCGGCGCAGCCTTTTTGCACGCTCACGAACATCGTTTCGCTTTCCAAGTTCAAAGTATTCTTTTGTCTGTCCACTGATCATTCGCTCAAAATCCTTTCAAATTGGAATTTGTCAAGACAGATGCTGCATCCTGCAAAAAGAAAAGGACACTTTCTGGAAATTCGTACAGAAAGTGTCCTCAAATGATAAGTGCTGTTTTGCGCTGGGGTCTAACAAAACTTCATCCTGCGTCACATCACTTCGTATTGATATACGAAATTGTTGTCAATTTGTTGTCAACTGAAGAATATGAGGGCAAAAGTTATTGCAGTACAATGACTTTTTAGGCTTGGGGCTTCATCGTGGGGAACAGGATAACCTCCCGAATCGTATCGGCGCCGGTGAAGAGCATGACGGCGCGGTCGATGCCCATGCCCATGCCGCCCGTGGGGGGCATGCCGTATTCCAGCGCGGTGAGGAAATCCTCATCCAGCATCTCCGTCTCGTCGTCGCCCCGCTCACGCTGCTCGACCTGCTTCATGAAGCGCTCCCGCTGGTCAATGGGGTCGTTCAGCTCGGAATAGGCGTTGCCCATTTCGCTGCGGTTGATGAAGAACTCGAAACGCTCCGTCAGACGGGGATCTTCCGGGGACTTCTTGGTCAGAGGGGAGACCTCCACCGGGTACATGGTGATGAAGGTGGGCTGCACCAGATGCTCCTCGACCTTCTGGTCGAAACAGGCATACAGGGCGTTGCCCCATGTCTTCTCGGCGGCGTCGGCCAGCTCAACGCCAACGGCCTTGGCGGCGGCTACGGCCTCCGCGTCGTCGGTGATGACGCCAAAGTCAACGCCTACGTACTTCTTGACGGCTTCGACCATGGTCAGCCGCGGCCAGCCGGGGGTCAGGTCGATCTTCTCGCCCATCCATTCCAGCTCGTAGCTGCCCATAACCTCCTTGGCGAAGGTGGTGTAGACGCCCTCGGCAATGTCCATCATGTCGTGGAAATCGGCGTAAGCCTGATACAGCTCCACGGTGGTGAACTCCGGGTTGTGCTTGGGGTCCATGCCTTCGTTGCGGAAAATCCGGCCGACCTCGTACACCCGATCCATGCCGCCGACGATCAGCCGCTTCAGGGGCAGCTCCGTGGCGATGCGCATGTACATATCGATATCCAGCGTGTTGTGGTGAGTGACGAAGGGACGGGCGGCAGCGCCGCCGGCAATGGTGTTCAGCACGGGGGTCTCCACTTCAATGTAGCCCATGCTGTCCAGATAGTTACGCAGGTGCTTGATGAACTTGGAGCGGATGACAAAATTCCGCTTGACCTCCGGGTTCACCATCAGGTCAACATAGCGCTGACGGAAACGGGCTTCCTTGTCGGTCAGGCCGTGGAACTTGTTGGGCAGGGGCAGCAGAGACTTGCTCAGCAGGGTGACGACCTTGGCGCGGATGGAAATTTCCTCGGTCTTCGTCTTGAAGACCTCGCCCTCCACGCCGACGATGTCGCCAATGTCATACTTCTTGAAGCGGTTGTATTCTTCCTCGCCCAGCTCGTCGATCTTCACGAAGATCTGGATGCGGCCGGCGCGGTCCTGCAGATCGCAGAACATGACCTTGCCCTGACCGCGCTTGCTCATCAGACGTCCCGCGACCTTGACGGTCTTGCCCTCGAAGGCTTCGTAGTCGGCCTTGATGGCAGCGGAATCGGCATTGAAATCGAATTTCGTCTGGACGAAGGGGTCGCGCCCCTCGGCCTGAAGCGCCGCCAGCTTTTCCCGCCGGATCTGCATCTGGTCATTCAGAGACAGCTCCGGCTGCGGTACAAACTTTGCCATGGCTCAGCCCTCGCGGGAAACGCTGACCACCTTCATAGTGAAGGAGCCGGCAGGGGCGTTGACGGTGAAGGCCTCGCCCGCGGCTTTGCCGACGACGGCGCGGCCGAAGGGGGAGTCGTCGGAGAGCTTGAACTCCATGGGGTTGGCTTCCTGAGAACCGGTGATGCGGTACTCGGTCTGCTTGCCGTTCTCGTCCTCAACAACCACGGTGCAGCCCAGGCCTACCCGGCCGCTGGCTTCGTTTTCGTCCTCGATGATGACGGCGTGGGACAGAACGTCCTCGATCTCGGCGATACGGCCGTAGAGCTTGGCCTGCTCGTTCTTGGCGGCGTCGTACTCGGAGTTTTCGGACAAGTCGCCGTAGGAGCGGGCTTCGGCGATCATGGCGGCGACTTCGCGCTCACGGGTGGTTTTCAGGTAATTCAGTTCCTTTTCCAGGTCGGCAAGACGCAGACTGGTGATCTTAAATTCTTTTGCCATATTCAAAATCCTTTCTCAGATAAAAATATCCATAGCTCCAAACATTATAGAAGAATTATGCCCCATAGTCAAGTTTTATTTGCGGTTTTCGGGGAAAGAATGTCCGCCCGTGGGGAGCCACGGGCGGACGGTAATATGGCGCGGAGTCAGTCACTCACGGCTTTTTCGGTTTCCCTGCGATACAGCCGGACGGTGAAGACCGCGGTCACGATGACGATGACCGCCAGAATGGCTTCCAGAGCTGGGATGGGGACGGCGTCCTTGAGCAGCATGGCCAGGGCGTCCACGGCGAAGTGGATGCCCATGGCAGCGAGGAAGAAGCCCCGGCGGTGATACCGGACGGCGCGGTACACCAGATACGACAGGCAGATTTGCAGAGCAAACGCAATGAGCCGCTCCACGCCGACCATGTAAAAGAGGTAAGCCGGAAGCGTCCACAGCTGGGAGATCGTCTCCAGAGAAGTCGCCCGGGCGGCTTCGTCCAGCCCGGCGAGGGCGCTTTCCAGCTTGCCGCCGTTGACCATGGAAACGGTGGCGAGGTTGGAAACGCAGGTCAATCCGCCGACGAACAGCGCTTCAATGCCGCCGTGACCCACGCCGTACATCAGGGCGTTTTCCTTTTCCAGCTGGCTGCCCAGAAAATACTTCATGGCGACCAGCCGCCCGAATTCCTCAAAAACCGCAGCCGCCGCGCCGCCGTACAGGGCGGACAGCCACAGATTGCCCGTCAGTTTCTCCCCAAAGACGGCGCTCATGGCCAGGTGGAGCATCTGCTCTAAGAACATGGCGAAGATGACGAAGGTCACCGCGCCCAGGAGCATGTCGGAAAGCTTTGCGCCGGTTTTGCGTTTCAGCAGGACGCACAGCGCTACGGGCGCTGCCACGCAGAGAATCAGGCTGACGACCATGCCAGTAATGCTTGCGGAAGATACTGTGTTCATATCGTTTTCTCCTTTCCGTTATAGGCCGGTTTTTTTGACTAGAGTGTCATAGAGACTTCGCGTGCTTTCCGCGCTGCTGCCGCTGAGGACCAGCGTTTTCCCACTCACTGACAGAATGACGCAGGCTTCCGGGCGGTAGTAGGTGTAGCGGGTGTAGGTGCCGAATTCTTCATTTTCAAACGTCCCCATCAGCAGCCGGAAGCTGCCTACGCCGTAGGTTCGGGTGCCGTCCACGTTGCCCTCCCGGTATTCGATGCCGTCGATGGCGTCGTATTTTACGGTGAGGTCGTCGAAATAAGAGGCTTCCACGGTAAAGCTGTCGCTGTCGAACCGGTAATGGAGATTGCCGGTGAACAGCATGACCGCGACGAACACCACAATCACCGCCGTGAAGATCAGCATGCCAACGGAGATTTTCTTGGACAGCGGGTCGGGTTCGCTTTTCGTTCCGTGGATCCGATGGTAGCGGTAAGAATAGGCAATGGGCAGGATGGACAGAGCGGCCACGGCGAGGATCATGACGATAATTCCCGGCACCTCCGGAAGCAGAGCGGCAAGCACCATTATAAGACCGCCGATGACCCAGACCTTACCGGCGAAGCGGTGGGTGGCATTCCAGTTTTCCTCGCTGCCCAGCGTCCAGGAAATCCGGATGCCCACGGTGCGGTTGGGGCGGCATTTGGGGAAATAGTTGCCGATGGCGGCGAACATCAGTCCCAGCCCCACATAAAGAAGGCTGGCAAGCCGGAATTTCCAGCCCAGCGCCACCGCGTAGGTGATACCGCTGACGAGGATGGAGACGGCGGGAATCATCCAGAACAGCAGACCCACCACTTTTTTGCTCTGATTCCGGTTTTTAGCGTCCCGAAAAACGAAAAACAGCACCAGATAATGGGCGGCCAGCAGCAACAGCGGCCGAAGAAACACGGCGGCGGCCTTGCCGCTCCATCTGTCCGCGCCGTGCATGCCCCAATGGGTGGCAAGCTGGCCGGGAAGTCGGTTCCACAGAAGCAGCCCTGTGGCGATGGGGAGAAGGGCAAGCAGCGTGGAGACAATCAGTTCTTTTTTGTACTGCTTTATCATGGGGCAGCGCCTCCTTTCAAATCCGTGAGCCAGAGCATGATTTCCTCTAAGACCGAGGTGTTCAGCTCATAAAAGATGAATTTTCCCTCCCGGGTGTCCCAGATCAGGTCGGCATCCTTCAGAACGGACAGGTGCCGGGACACGGCGGCGGGGGTGATGCTAAAATGGTCGGCAATTTCCCCGGCGGACAGCCTGCCGGACTTGAGCAGATTCAGAATTTCCCGCCGGGTCGGGTCGGGCAGGGCTTTTAGGGTTTGCTGCAACGCCAAAGAATTCACCTCCAATAGAATATTTAACAATTAACTGAATTGTTAAATGTACTGTACAACAGAAACGGCTCGTTGTCAAGAGGAAAAAGAGGGACGGTCATTTAATGGGTGGCCATAAAACAGTGAATGGAGCGTATCGGTGCGGATACGCTCCATTTCTTATATAACGGGGTGCAGCTCATTATGGCCGCCCATGTAGTCAGATAGCTTCAAAAATCAGCTCGTCATACCCGGTTTCCCCGTCCTGCTCCACGCCGAAGCGGACGCCGGGAAGCTCTGCGATCACCAGCTCACAGGTGGTGTTGACGATACAGCCGGGGCAGAGATGACCGCCCAATGTGGAAAGGTCTTCTCTGGACAGGGCGATGTGCAGATGACACCGCTGCTCGCTGACGGTGCCGTTCAGACTGACGATCTCGCAGTGCTCCCCGATGGACTGGATGTTCACGCCGCTGGCGTCCCGCACCTTCGCTTCCGTGACGCAGCCCACGGCGGAAAGCACCACCCCCGCCGCAATGTGCTTTTCCTGAGCGAGTTCCCGGATGGAGAGAAGCAGATCGTCCCCCCGGTGGAGACGGACGCAGTGGCAGACAAAAGCGCCGGATGTGGTCACAATGGGATGCTTCATCGGTAATCCACCAGCTCTCCCATGTCCCGGCGCTTTTTCTCACGGAGGGGGTCGCCCTCTTTTGCGTAGCCCAGAGCGATCACCAGCCGCACCGGCTGATCAAGCCCGCAGGCCGCCCGGAGCCTGGCGTCGTCCAGCCAGCCGATGATGCAGGTGGATAGCCCCTGGGCGGCGGCCTCGGCGGTGAGATAGGCGGCGGCAATGCCGATGTCGATGGAGCGGTAGTCCACCTTCGTCACCTTGGAACCCAGAGCGGCGCTCTTGGAGTAGGGACGCTCGGAGATCACGATCAGCACCGGCGCCTGAGCGGCGAATTTGTTCATGCCCATGCCGGTCACACCGGCGACCGCGGCCTTGGCGGCCTGCCCCCGGCAGACGGTGAAGTGGTAGGGTTGGGCGTTGCAGGCGGAGGGGGCTAAGCGGGCGGCCTCCAGCACGGCGTCCAGCTTTTCCTGCTCCACAGGCCGGGTCTCGTCATAGCTGCGGCAGGATTGTCGTGCGCGGGCAATTTCCAGAAAGTCCATCATTTTTCTCCTTTGTCAGATTTTCAGGATGCGGTTCGCCGCCCGCTCCTTGGGGGCGGGAGCCTCGTCGGCGTAACCCAGAATGCAGCAGCCGATGCCCCGGTAGTGTTCCGGGATGCCCCACTGGCGCAGAAGCGCCTTGCCCTCCTCGGTGTCGAACATCTCCCGGGCGCGGTTGATCCAGCAGCTGCCAAGCTGCACGGCGTGGGCGGCGTTGAGCAGATTGCCCAGCACCAGAGAACCGTCTTCTACCCATGTGGGATAGGTGGGGTCAGCCAGCACGACGATGACGCAAGGCGCACCGTAGAAGGGATCCCTGTCCGTACCCATCACGGCGGCGTTCATGGCTGAAAGCTGATCCCGGGTGGCCTTGTCCCGGACGGCGACCATGACGGGCTTCTGGTTGTTCATGGCGGAGGGGGCGTAAAGTCCGGCCTCCAGCACGGCGTCCAGCAGTTCGTCCGGCACCTGCTCGGGGTGGTACTTGCGGACGCTGCGGCGGGTTTTCAGAAGTTCACACATAAAAATTACCTCCTGTTTGTTATCATTCTGATGACGGCACTGTCCAGTGTGCCGTCAGAATATTCTGTTTCTTTGCAAAGCCCATGGACGCATACAGGCGGATGGCGGGGACATTGCCCGCGTCCACGAGGACGGACATGGCGTTGGGTGCGTTCGCTTCCAGCGCCTTTGCCAGCAGCTTCCGGCCGTATCCCATACGGCGGTACTCTTCCAGAACCAGCAGATCAAATGGTTCGTTCTCCTTGAACGTACAGGTCACATCTATGTAACCGATGACCGTGCCGTCGCGGATTGCGAGGAAGGTGTGGAAACGATCCTGTGCCTGCATGACCTTTTCGCCTGTCCAGTACATATCTTTATTGTGGATGGCGCAGTACTGCTCTGCGTATTGGCCGGAAAGGGGCGCAATGCCGGTGGTGTCCGTATCCGGCGCGGGGGCTTCCTGCACCATCTTCTGCTGCTCCGGCTCAAAATCGGCCTCCCGCAGATGCAACTGTTCCCGCAGCAGGCAGTTGCCGGGATTGAAGACGAAATCGATGCCATAACCGGGGAAGTGCTGCTTCAGATATTGGAGCGCTTCCAGATAGGCGCTTTTCTCATGGGACAAGCCTGCCAGCATTTCCATGTACTGTTCATCCCGGATAACGAGGAATGCGAACAGCCCAATCAGCGTCTCTTCATGGTAGACGCCAAAGACGCAGTATCGGTCGGGGCTTTCGATCGGCCTGACCAGATTGCTTTGAAGCTGTTCTTCGCTGCTCAGCATGGGGTCTGAAAAGTTGGGGTCACCTTGAAAGCCTGCGGCAAACGCCCGGCATTCTTCATAGGTTTTTATCATTTGGATCATGGCTTTTCTCCCCATTGCCGGAACGTTTTATTTTTTATACTATACCACAATTCCCCAGAAAAGGCAAAGAAAAAAACTGCCGGGGAAAGCCCCGGCAGTTTTCGTATGCTTATTGATGCAGCCCGAACAGAGGTCTTGCCACCCGTTTGTACAGCAGCATCGTCAGCACGGAGACGACGGTGCCTTTCAGCAGGTTCAGGGGCGCGACGCACAGCAGCACGAAGGTGGAGACATTGCTGACCCCGCCCCGGATGGCCGTTCCCATGGCGATGATGGTGTCCAGTGGAATGCCGTATAGCTGGGCAAACTTGGGCAGAAGATAAACGGCGTTGAAGGCGCTGCCGAACACGGTCATGACCAGCGTGCCGATGGCAAGGCCGATGATGGCGCTGTGCTTGCTCTTGTGGGTGTGGTAGAAAACGGTGGCGGGGAGAACCAGAGAGCATCCCACCACAAAGTTGGCAAGATCGCCCACAAAGGCGGTGGAGGTGCCCTTCAGAAGCAGCTTCAGCAGGATTTTCACGCCCTCGCAAATCACGGTGGCGCTGGGTCCTAGGTAAAATCCGCACAGCAGCACGGGCAGCTCGGAAAAGTCCAGCTTATAGAATTCCGGCGCGAGAATCACCAGCGGGAAGTCCAGCACATGAAGCACGGCGGCGATGGCGGCGCTGATGCCGATGATGCTGACCCGCCGGGCGGGGCTGACCTTCCGCTTTTCCGGGAGAAAATGCTCCGCCAGCCGGGCAAGCAGGGCAAGCCCCACCACGATGGCAAGGCTCACGCCTACAAAGGACAGATTGTCTAAAATTTGTTTCCAAAGATCGGTCATTGGTATCACCTCAAAACAAAAGTACGCCCTGGGTATATTCCCAGGGCGTGAAAAAAACGCAAATATCCTTTGCGTATCTTCTTCCATCCAGACTGTACTGTCGGTATCGGAGTTTCACCGATTCAACGCTGACGCGCTCGCGGACTTTACCGCCGGTGGGGAATTTCGCCCCGCCCTGAAGATACTGTTCAGTTCGGGTACACAGTAGCACAGAGCGGGGCGCTTGTCAAGAGCGGAATTGTGTGATACCATAGATAAAAAACGCGGCTGCTTCCCCGTGTTTACTGGGTCGTCTCCGGCGCGGTGGCGGCGGTCTCCGTGGGGAGACTGGGGGCGGTGGGAGCAGTCGTGGCTTCCGGCATCTTGAAGCCCCGGATCTTTCCCTGCGCGGCGGTGTCCGTCACGTCGCCGCCGATGATCTGGTTTTTGTAGACCAGCAGCGTCGCGTAGACCGGCTCGGTAGCGCCGGGGTAGTTGTTGATCTTGTAGACGTAGCGCATGACCTTTTTCCCGGCGTATTCGCTCAGGTCGTAGCCCTGACTTTTTTGCAGGGCGTTGTAGCGCTCGAACACGTCGCTGGACGCGGCGGGAATGCGTACCTGACTGGAATCTGTGGGGGATGTGGTGACGTCCCAGCCGAGATCCGTCAGAAATTTCACCCGGCCGTCGTTGCTGGAAGCCGTGGGCGCGGAAGTCTCGGCGGAATCCCCGCCCCCGCCCAGCAGCAAAATCAGCGCCACGATCAGCGCTGCCACGGCGGCAAGGGCGATCATTACCTTTTTCAGATTGACCTTCGCGGTCATAACCATCATAAAAAATCCCTCCCGGTTCATATTTCGGTGGTACAGCCTATGCGCCGAAACCGGGACGCAGAACGGAGGAGCTATGGAACGACTGGACAAATTCCTGTGCGGCAGCGGCGCGGGCACCCGCTCTCAGGTGAAGGATATCTTAAAAGCGGGGCGGGTGACCGTGGACGGAAATCCTGAAAAGGACGGCTCCCGGAAAATCGACCCCGCTGTCCACACCGTTACACTGGACGGGCAGCCTTTGGGCGGAAAGCGCCGGATGGTGGTGATGCTCAACAAACCGGCAGGCTACGTCACGGCCACGGAGGACGCGGCGGAGAAGACCGTCATGGAGCTGCTGCCGGAGGCGTGGCGGCACATGGACTTAAGGCCCGTAGGCCGTCTGGACAAGGCCACCGAGGGGCTGCTGCTGTTCACCAACGACGGCGAGCTGCTCCACCGGCTGATATCCCCAAAGAAGGAAGTGGCGAAAGTCTACTACGCCCGCCACGAGGGGCAGGCAAATGCCGACGACATATCCGCCTTTGCCGCGGGCCTGACCCTCCGGGACGGCACGGTATGCCTGCCCGCGCTTCTGGAGCCGCTGGGGCCGGGGGAGAGCCGGATCACCGTCCGGGAAGGGAAGTACCATCAGGTGCGGCGGATGATGGCGTCCCGGAACATGACCGTGACTTATTTGGAGCGCCGACAGGAGGGAACGCTGACGCTGGGCGATCTGCCGAGAGGCCGGACCCGGGAGCTGACGGAAGGGGAGATCGCCCTGCTGGAAGGCAAAACCCAGCCCTGAACGGTCATTTTGATGGAAGATACAGCCTTTCGGGGAAGCGCCTTCCGGGAAACCTTGGTATATTACCTAAAAAACATAAGAGATTTTGCAATAAAATGTCAAAAGGCACTTGCAATGTGCGCAAAAGCTGTGTATAATAATAATGCGTTTTTGTGAAATGCGCATTTATGCAAGATACTAAGGAGTGACTGTAGATATGTCCAACAGCGTTTTTCAGAGTGTCATTGTTCAGTTGCGGGATATTACGGACCGCAGCTTCGGCGTGATCGATACCGAGGGGTGCGTGGTTTCCTGCACCGATATGTCCATTCTGGGTGAGCGCTGGACGGACGCCGCGCTGAAGGTGAGTGGCGCCGCCGACAGCATCGTCACCTTCGGTCAGCGCAGCTTCAAGGCTATTCTGGGCAATTCCAATGTGCTGGAATATGCCGTTTTCTGCTCCGGCGACGACGAGACTGCCCGCAGCTTCTGCCAGATGGCCTATATCGCCCTGAACGATGCCAAGACCTTCTATGAGGAGAAGCACGACCGGGGCACCTTTGTGAAAAATATCATCATGGACAACATTCTGCCCGGTGATATTTACATCCGCGCCAAGGAGCTGCACTTCGCCACCGACGCGCCCCGGGCGGTGTTCCTCATCCGTCAGGTGGGTCACAGCGATGTTGCCACCGTGGATGTGCTGGCGGGAATGTTCCCGGACAAGATGCAGGACTTCGTCCTGTCCATCAACGAAAGCGACGTGGCGGTCATCAAGCAGATCACCGGCGGGACGACCCCCGAGGACTTGGAGAAGATCGCAAAGTCCATGGAGGACACCCTGAAAAACGAACTGCGGATCAAGACCGTCATCGGTATCGGCACCGTGTCCGACCACCTGCGGGAGCTGGCGGATTCCTACAAGGAAGCCCAGACTGCCATTGACGTGGGCAAGGTGTTCGACACCGAAAAGAGCATCATCGACTACGAAAATCTGGGCATCGGCCGCCTGATCTACCAGCTGCCCACCACGTTGTGCGAGATCTTCCTCAGTGAAGTGTTCAAGAAGAATTCCATCGATTCTCTCGATCAGGAGACCCTGTTCACCATCAACAAGTTCTTTGAGAACAACCTGAACGTCTCCGAGACTTCCCGGAAGCTCTTTGTTCACCGCAATACGCTGGTCTACCGTCTGGAAAAGATCAAGAAGCTCACGGGGCTTGACCTGCGGCAGTTTGACCACGCCATTGTCTTCAAGGTAGCGCTGATGGTGCGCAAGTACCTCACTTCCCGGGAGACCCGGTAAAAAACATGTCCCGCGGGGCTGCGTCGGCAGCCCCGCTTCTGTATGCCCGACCCGGTTTTTACGGAAAGTGTTTTCCGTTTTTGGGGCGTAATATAAGAGAAATATGAAAGAAAGCTGAAAAATTGGGGGGAATAATTGTGGATAATATGTTAAATCTGCGCTTTTGGCCTATTTATTTCGGAATATGATTGACATTGATTTTGTGATGTGTTACAATTCGGTTACACTGCGGGCGGTATGGGGTTACGTTAACGGCAATTCCAATACCGCCTATGACGGGAGAAAGATGCGAATATGATTGAATTTACTGATGTTGTAAAATCCTATACGCAGGGTAACAAGGCCCTCAACGGCGTTACCATGCAGATCGAGGACGGCGAGTTCTGCTTCCTGATCGGTCCTTCCGGTTCCGGTAAGTCCACCATCATCAAGCTCATCACCGGCGAGCTGAAGCCCACCTCCGGCACCGTCCACGTCAACGGCTATTCTCTGGAACGGATCCGCAAGCGCGAAGTTCCCTACCTGCGCCGCACGGTCGGCGTCGTGTTTCAGGATTACCGCCTGATCGAAAAAATGACGGTCTATGAGAACGTGGCCTTTGCCATGCGGGTCGTGGGTGCGAGGGAATCCGAGATCAAAGAGCGGGTTCCCTACGTGCTGGAGCTGGTCGGTCTGGAAAGCAAGATGAACCGCCATCCCAATGAGATGTCCGGCGGCGAGCAGCAGAGACTTGCCATTGCCCGCGCGCTGGTGAACAATCCGTCCACCATCATCGCCGACGAGCCTACCGGCAATCTGGACCCGGAGCGCTCCTTTGAAATCATGGCGCTGCTGCAGGAGATCAACAATCTGGGAACCACCATGCTGGTGGTCACCCACGACCAGAATCTGGCAAAGCTGTTCCATAAACGCACCATTGCCATCCATGAGGGCGTCGTGGTGAGAGATGGAATCGGGGAGGAAAGCAAACATGAAGCTCAATAATATCGGGTACCTGCTCAAGGAGGGCTTCCGCAGCATTTTCCAGCACGGCTTCATGTCCTTTGCTGCTATCTGCGTCACGGTGGCGTGTCTGATCATCGTGGGCAGCTTCTCCGCGCTGGCTTACAATCTGGACATCATGGTTCAGGATTTGAACAAGACCAGCGAAATTATGGTGTACATCGACAGCGACCTTTCCGACGCCGAGGCAAGATCCATCGGCACGAAGATCAACCTTCTGGACAATGTGTTTGACGCGAAATACGTTTCCCGGGAGGAAGCGCTTCAGAACTTCGTCAGCGACCATGACAACGACAGCGCCTTCAGCGGCGTTCAGGCGCAGGATCTGCGCCACCGCTACGTGGTCACTCTGGAAGACAATACCAAGATGGAGCAGACCGCTGAGCAGCTGAAGAATCTGCCCGGTGTGGCCAAGGTCAGCGCGGCCTATGAGCTGGCGCAGGGCTTCACCACCTTGCAGAACGTGCTGCATATCGTCTCCGTGGCCGTGATCGCGGTTCTGCTGGTGGTCAGCCTGCTGATCATTTCCAACACCGTCAAGTTGGCCATGTACGACCGGCGGGACGAGATCGCCATTATGAAAATGGTGGGCGCGACCAACGGCTTTATCCGGCTGCCCTTCGTGGTAGAGGGCTTCTCCCTCGGCATGATCGGCGCCATTCTCGCTTTCGGTCTGGAATGGCTGGGCTATGACGCGATGATCGCGAAGATCGGCAGCGTGGACGCTTTGCAGCTGTTCAACTTCGTACCCTTCCAGGAGCTTCTGCTCCCCATGGTCGCTACCTTCGCCGCCGCCGGTATGTTCGTCGGTATCGTGGGCAGCTGGACTTCTATCCGAAAGTTTATGGACGTATAACTATGAACAAACACAGAGAGATAACCGTGAGATCACTTGTCGCCCTATGTCTGGCGGCGGTGATGGCGGTGAGCATCCTGCCGGTTCCGGCGGATGCCGCCACCTCCGGTGAGATCCAGAAGGAGATTGACGCACTGGAGGAAAAGAATAAAGCCATCCAGGCGCAGATCGACGCTGTGCGAAGCCAGTACGACGCCAACTATAACGACATGGCCGACATTGTAAACAGGAAGGAAGCCATTGACGAGGAAATTGCCCTCCTGACGGACAAGATCGAGACGACCAACGCCCAGATCTCCGCCTACAGCCAGCTCATTGCGGACACGCAGGACGAGCTGGACGCCGCCGAGGAAGAGCTGCGCACCCTGAGCGAGCAGCACCGGGAGCGCATCCGGGCGATGGAGGAAGGCGGCACCATTACTTACTGGCAGGTCATCTTCGAGGCCAACAGCTTTACTGACCTCCTTGACCGGCTGAACATGATGCAGGAGATCTCCGAGGCCGACCAGCGCCGTCTTCAGGAAATGCGCATCGCGTCGGACATCGTCACCGCCACCCGCATGAGCCTGGAATCGGAAAAAACCGAGCTGGAAGGCACCTGGGAGGAGCTGACGGCGGCGGAAGCCGAGCTGGAAGAAAAGCGCACCGAATCCGACGACATGCTGCGGGAGCTGGAAAAGAAATCCGAGGAATACCAGCGGCTGATGGACGAGTCGGAAGCGCTTCAGGACGAGCTGATGCAGGAAATTGCCGCCAAGGAAAAGGACCTCAAGCAGGCAAAGTACGACGAGTATCTGGCCAAGCTGGCTTTGCAGGGTGAAAACCCGCCCTCCAATGCCTCCTGGACGACGCCGGTGTCCGGCTATACCATTACCAGCCCCTTCGGAATACGCACCCACCCGATCCTGGGTACCCAGAGAATGCACAACGGCATTGACATGGCCTGCAATCAGGGAACGCCCATCTACGCGACCCGGGCGGGCACCGTCACGGTGGCTTCCTATCAGGCCGGCGGCGCGGGGTACTATGTCAGCATCAACCACTTAGACGGCTTCTCGTCCATCTATATGCACATGACCAATTACGTTGTTTCCGCGGGACAGAGCGTGTCCCAGGGGCAGCTCATTGGATATGTTGGCAGCACCGGCCTTTCTACCGGGCCGCATCTGCATTTCGGCATTTCTTACGCAGGAACTTATGTAAACCCATTGGCATACATCTATTGATGCTGTTTTCCGATTTTGATTGGAGTTCAGTATGATGCAATGCCCGTCCCCATCGTGAAAAGGAGATTCCTATGAAAAATCGCAAACGTTTGGTATCCGTCCTCGCCGGCGTCATGGCGGCGGTACTGCTGCTGACGCTTCTGATGAGCATTCTGCCCACCTTTGCCGGTGCGGCGTCCTCCGGCGAGATCCGCAAGCAGATCATTGCCCTGCAGCAGGAGCGCAAGGAGGTGCAGAACCAGATCGCGGACGTGAAGAAGCAGTACAAGGAGAACGAAAACGAAATTGCGGATCTGATCGCGAAAAAGAATGTGATCGATCAGGAAATTCAGCTTCTGAACACCCAGATCATCAACATCAACGAACAGATATCCGCCTATAACCTGCTCATCGCCGACAAGCAGGACGAGCTGGACACGGCGGAAGACCGTCTGGAAACACTGAATCAGGAAAACAAAGAGCGCATCCGCACCATGGAGGAAGAGGGCGAGGTATCCTACTGGGAAGTCGTCTTCAAGGCCAACAGCTTCTCTGACCTGCTGGACAGGCTGAACATGGTAGAGGAGATCGCCGCCTCCGACAAGCGCCGCCTGCAGGAGCTGAGCGACGCCGCCAACAAGGTGGAGGAAGCCCAGGCCGAGCTGGAAACGGAAAAGGGCGAGCTGGAAACCACCAAGAAAGACCTGGACGACACCCAGGCGGAAATGAACGAGAAAAATAAGGAATCGGAGGCGCTGCTCCAGGAGCTGCTGCAAAAGGCCGACGATCTCCAGGCGCTGGAAGAGGAATGCAAGGAGCAGGAAAATGCGTTCCTGAAGCAGATCGCCGCCATGGAAGTACAGTTCAACGCGGCGAAGCAGCGGGAATGGGAAGCCTGGAAGGCAACCTCCGTACCCGCCACGACTGCGGGCGGCGGCTCGAGCGGTTCCGGCGGAAATTCGGGCGGGAACTCCGGCGGCAGTTCCGGCGGAAGCAGCGGCGGCTGGCAGGTTCCCTGCAGCTACACCTCCATCACCAGTCCCTTCGGCAATCGTAAATCTCCCACGGCGGGCGCTTCTTCCTACCATCAGGGCGTTGACCTGGATACCGGCACCGGCGACCCCGTGTACGCTACCCGTGCGGGCGTCGTCACCGTAGCGGGCTGGGGCAATGCCGCCGGCAACTATGTGCAGATTAACCATCAGGACGGCTTCTCGTCCATCTACATGCACCTGAGGGACTACTGTGTGTCCGCCGGACAGATCGTCAGCGCGGGACAGCTGATCGGCGCCACCGGCGCCACCGGCATTACCACCGGCGACCATCTGCACTTCGGCATTTCCTACAACGGCGTCTACGTCAACCCCTGCAATTACGTGCCGCTGTACTGATTTGTTCAGGAAACTCTGAACAAACCGTCTTCGACTGAGCAGCGGATCTTTTCCTCTGGCCGTGCGGCTTCCAAAGCGGGAAATACACAAAGTATTCCTCCGCTTTGGAACCCTTCGTCCAGAGAAAAATCTCTCGCTGTCAGCTCTCGCCGATTTATTCAGAGCTTCCTCAGATTGAATTATGTTCCCACAGTTCATACTATGGACTGTGGGAATCCTTTCTATGAGGTGGTTATTCCGTGAAAAAGAAAATTCTGATTTCCCTGAGCTATATCCTTGTGGCAATGCTGGCTACAGTGGCGACTCTGGCGGCGATCGGCTACCCGGGGTATGCCTCCGGCACCAAGCTGGAACAGCTGGAAAGCCTGATTCTGGAACGATTCATCGGAGACGCCGACCAGACGGCCATGGAGGACGCCGCGGCGGCCGCCATGGTCCAATCCCTTGGCGACCGGTGGAGCTACTATATCCCCGCCAGCGAATACGACGCCCATGAGGAGCAGGTGAACAATGCCTATGTGGGCATCGGCATCACCATCGAGGCAAAGGAGCAGGAGGGCTTTCTGGTCAAGGCCGTGAATGAGGGTGGGCCTGCCGGGGAAGCAGGCGTTCAGGTGGACGATCTGGTGATCGAGGTGGAAGGTCAGGACGTCCGGGAGATGACGGCCACGGATGTTCGGAATCTGGTGCGGGGAGAGGAAGGCACCTGTGTTTCTCTGACGGTTCTCAGGCACGGGGAGCGGGTGGCGCTTTCCGTGGAGCGGCGGCAGGTGCAGACGGTTGTGGCCAGCGGTCGGATGCTGACCGACAAGATCGGGCTCGTGACCATTGAGAATTTTGACTCCCGGTGCGCCGAGGAAACCATCGCGGCCATTGACGATCTGCTGGGGCAGGGCGCGGAAAAGCTGATTTTCGACGTGCGCAATAACCCCGGCGGCTACGCAAAAGAGCTGGTGAAGGTACTGGACTATCTGCTGCCCGAGGGAGAGCTGTTCCGCACGGTGGACTACGCCGGGAAGGAGAACGTGGACCATTCCGACGCGGATTGCCTGGACATTCCCATGGCGGTGCTGGTGAACGGCGACTCCTACTCCGCGGCGGAGTTCTTCGCGGCGGCCTTGAGCGAGTACGGCGTTGCCGACGTGGTGGGGGAGAAGACCTGCGGCAAGGGGTATTTCCAGAATACCATACGTCTCAGCGACGGCTCCGCAGTGGGCCTGTCTGTGGGCAAGTATTTTACCCCTAAGGGCGTCAGTCTGGCAGGCGTGGGAATCACGCCGGATGTGGTCGTACCGGTGGACGAGGAAACCGCCGACGCCATTTATTACGACCAGCTGGAGCCGGAGGACGATCCCCAGATTCAGGCGGCGCTGGAGCTGCTGGAAAAGAAATAAGTCTGACGGGCGGCATTTTGCCGCCCGCCTTTTCTATGAAAAACATTTACCGGAAACTTACCTTCAGGCTATTTACTTCATCTGACTAAAGTGATATAATAGCCTAAAAATTCGGGGAGAGAACGCAAATGCGCATCGTAATCAAAATCGGCACATCGACTCTTGCGCACCCCACCGGCCATCTGAATATCCGCCGGGTGGAGCAACTGTGCAAGATCATGAGCGACATCAAAAATGCCGGACATGAGCTGATACTGGTTTCCTCCGGCGCCATCGGCATGGGCGTGGGCAAGCTGGGACTGCGGGAGCGGCCGAAAGACATCCCGTCCAAACAGGCCGCCGCCGCTGTGGGTCAGTGTGAGCTGATGTATACATACGACAAGCTGTTCAGCGAGTACCACCACACGGTGGCACAGCTGCTGATCACCGGCGACGATACTACCAACGATACCCGGCGTTTCAACTTTACCAACACCCTGAACCGGCTGCTGGAGCTGGGAGCGCTGCCCGTCATCAACGAGAACGACACCGTCGCCACCGACGAGATCGTCATCGGCGACAACGATACACTCGCCGCCATCGTGGCAAGGAGCGTCCACGCCGACATGCTCATTCTCCTGTCGGACATTGACGGCCTGTACACCGCCGATCCCCACACCCATCCGGAGGCCGCATTGCTGCACCACGTCGCCAGAGTTGACGACCACATCCGGGAAATTGCCGGAATCAGCAGCTCCACCCAGGGCACCGGGGGAATGGTCACGAAGCTCCATGCCGCCGATATCTGCCTTGGCTGCGGCTGCAAAATGGTCATTGCCAACGGAAATAATCCCGGAAATCTTTATGACATTCTGGAAGGAAAGACCGTCGGCACCACGTTTTCGGAGGAACGTCTATGAAAGAAATGCTGGAAGCCGCAAGAGCGGCGAAAGGGGAAGTCGCTGGCCTGTCCACCGAACAGAAAAATGCCGCACTGAACGCCATGGCGGACGCGCTGATTGCCGGTCAGGCCGAAATCCTTGACGCGAATGCGCTGGATATGGCGTCCGCGAAAGAGCATATTTCCCCGGTCATGCTGGACAGACTGAAGCTGACAAAGGAGCGCATCGCCGGGATGGCGCAGGGCATCCGGGAGGTGACGGCGCTGCCCGACCCGGTGGGGCGGATTTTGCAGACCCATACCCGGGAGGACGGGCTGGAAATTCAGAAGGTGTCCGTCCCCATGGGTGTCATTGCCATTATTTACGAAAGCCGTCCCAACGTCACCAGCGACGCCGCCGCTCTGGCGCTGAAAAGCGGGAACGTCTGCGTCCTGAGAAGCGGAAAGGAGGCGTTCCGCAGCGCCAACGCCATTGTGGACGCCCTCCGTTCCGGTCTAAAATCGGTGGGGGTTACGGAGAATGCGGTGAATCTGGTGCAGGACACCTCCCGGGAAAGCGCTGCAGCGCTGATGACCGCAAACGGCTATATTGACCTTTTGATTCCCCGGGGCGGCGCGGGGCTGATTAACGCCTGCGTAAGCACCGCCACCGTGCCCTGCATCGCTACCGGCACCGGCATCTGCCATGTGTATGTGGAGAAATCCGCCGACCTGAACATGGCGCTGAACATCGTGGAAAACGCCAAAACCAGCCGCCCCAGCGTCTGCAACGCCGAGGAAGTCCTGTTGGTGGACAAGGCAATCGCCCCCACGTTTCTGCCCATGCTCTATAAACGTCTGGTCACTGACCGGGAAAGGGCAGTGGAGCTTCGTCTGGATGAGACGGCGGCTGCCATCATCCCCGGAAAAAAGGCCGGGGAGAAGGACTTCGACACGGAATTTCTGGATTACATTCTTGCCGTCAAATGCGTGGAGGATGTGAAGGAGGCTGTCGCCCACATCGCGGCGCACTCCACCGGCCACAGCGAGGCCATCGTGACCCGGAACCCGGAGGCAGAGCGCTATTTTACCGCCAACGTGGACAGCGCGGCGGTGTATGTCAACGCGTCCACCCGGTTCACCGACGGCGGCGAATTCGGCTTAGGGTGCGAGATGGGCATTTCCACCCAGAAGCTCCACGCCCGGGGACCCATGGGATTGCAGGAGCTGACCACCTATAAATACATCATCCACGGAAACGGACATATCCGCTGAGGGTGAAAAACATGAAGTACGGATTTATCGGCTGCGGCAACATGGGCGGCGCCATTGCCAAAGCCCTGAGCAGAGCCACGAAGGAGATCATGGTGTCCGACCGTTCCGGTAAGGCGAAGGCGTTCGCGGAGGAACTGGGCATCGTCTATTCGGACGCGGAAACCATCGCCGCCCGGTGCGACCGGATCTTTATCGCCGTGAAGCCCAACATGGTGCAGGAGGTGCTTTCTCCGCTGCAAAAGGTTCTGGGGAAGCGCAAACCGCTGCTCATCACCATGGCGGCGGGCATGGAAATTGCGAAGCTGGAGCAGCTTGCCGGGACGGAGTTGCCCGTCATCCGCATCATGCCCAACACTCCCACGGCCATCGGCAAAGGGGTCATTCCCTACTGCCGCAACGCGCTTGTGGAGGATGAAACGCTGAACGACTGGCGGGAAGATATGCGCTTCTGCGGCCTGCTGGACGCGCTGGAAGAACGGCTGATCGACGCGGCAAGCGCCCTGTCCGGCAGCGGCCCGGCCTTTATGTACATGTTTGTGGAAGCCCTTGCCGACGGCGCGGTGGCCTGCGGCCTTCCCAGAGCCAAGGCGGTAGAATACGCCGCCATGACCATGGCGGGTTCTGCGGAAATGCTGCTTTCCAGTCGTCAGCACCCCGGCGCGCTGAAGGACGCGGTATGTTCCCCCGGCGGCAGCACCATTGTCGGCGTTCAGACGCTGGAAAATCACGGCTTCCGCGGTGCGGCGATGGACTGCGTGATCGATACCTACAGGAAAAACAAAGAGCTTGGGAAATAAAAAACGGGTCAGCGAAAGCTGACCCGTTTTTTCGGTCAGGAAGGTTGTTTTTTTCGCTTTTTTGCCGTATAATGGCAAAAAAGGAAAGGAGCGCGTGACCATGGAATACAGAATTCTGGGAAAAACCGGGCTGAAAATCTCCCGCATGGGCTTTGGGGGAATTCCCATCCAGCGCATTGACGCAGAGGGGACGAAAGCGCTTATGCACAAGCTGATGGAAAACGGCGTCAACTACATCGATACTGCCCGGGGCTATACCGTCAGCGAGGAATACTTAGGCATTGGCCTTGAGGGCATTCGGGAGCATTTCGTGCTTGCCACCAAGAGCATGTCCCGCACGGCGGAGGCCATGGCGAAGGACATCGATATCAGCCTGAAAAACCTCCGCACAGACTATATTGACCTGTACCAGATCCACAATGCGCCGCCAGCCGACGTGGAGAAGGTCTGTTCCCCCGGCGGTGCGCTGGAAGCGCTGACGGCCGCGAAAAAGGCCGGAAAGATCGGACATATCGGCATCACCGCCCATTCTCTGGAAACTTTCCGGATGGCGTTGGAGCTGCCATGGGTGGAGACCATCATGTTCCCATACAACATCGTGGAAGATCAGGCAAAAGAACTGATCCACGTCTGCGCCGAAAAGAACACTGGCTTCATCGCCATGAAGCCCCTTGCGGGCGGCGCGATTGAGGACGCCGTGACGGCACTGCGCTATGTCTGCGCCAACCCAGATGTCACCGTGGTGATACCCGGCATGGCGGACATTGCCGAGCTGAACCAGAATCTCGCCGCAGTAAACGATAGTTCCCCGCTGTCCGTGGAGGAAGAAGCCAAGATGCGCGCCATCCGCGATGCCCTTGGTACCCAGTTCTGCCGCCGGTGCAATTACTGCCAGCCGTGCAGTGCGGGCATCAGCATTTCCAGCGTGTTCCTGTTTGAAGGGTATCTGTCCCGGTACGGGCTGGCGGACTGGGCGAGAAGCCGCTATGCAACGCTTACCAAAAAGGCATCGGAGTGCATCGGCTGCGGCGCCTGTGAAAGCCGCTGCCCCTACCATCTGCCCATCCGCAGTATGCTGAAAGAAGCTGCGGAAAAGTTCGGAGAATAAAGGAGAACATACATGAAGCTGTTAATTGTGCGCCACGGCGACCCGGACTATTCCATCGACTCCCTGACCGAGACCGGCTGGATAGAAGCGGAGCTGCTGTCCGACCGCCTGTGCAAACTGGATGTGAAGGCGTTTTACTGCTCCCCCAAAGGGCGGGCGCGGGATACCGCCAAGGCCACGCTGGAAAAGCTGGGGCGGCAGGCGGAAATTCTCCCATGGCTGCGGGAATTCTCCCCGCAGGTTCTCCGTCCGGGGAAAGATAAACCGGGTGTCGCATGGGACTGGCTGCCTCAGGACTGGACGGCAGACAAGCGCTTTTACGACCGGGAACACTGGTGGAAAGACGACCGCTTCACTGCCGCCGGAGTGCGTGAGGAAGCCCAATGGGTATGGGACGGGCTGGACGAGCTGCTCGCCCGCCACGGCTACCGCCGGGAGGGGGAATACTACCGGGCGGAGCAGCCCAACGAGGATACCGTCGTCCTGTTCTGCCATTTTGGCGTCACTTGTGTCCTGCTGAGCCATCTGCTGGGGATTTCCCCCATGCCGCTGTGGCAGGGAACCTGCTCTCTGCCCACCTCCGTCACCATCCTGAACACGGAGGAGCGCCGGGAGGGCATCGCGTCGTTCCGCATGACCGCCTTTGGGGACACCTCCCACCTGTACGCGGCGGGACGGGAGCCATCCTTCTCCGGTCGGTTCTGCGAAACCTACGGAAACTGGGAACAGCGTCACGATTGACGTCGAATCCTGAAAAAGCGTCCTGCACGGAACATGCAGGACGCTTTTTCCGCCCCAAGGGGCGTTTCTTGACTTTTGACTGATTTTTGCATATAATAAAATTGAACGATTATGGATTATGCAGGCAGGTATGCAACATGAAAAAACAGGAACAATACGGAAATTCCAGTATCTCCATGCTCAAGGGCGAGGATCGGGTGCGCAAGCGCCCGGCTGTCATCTTCGGCTCGGACGATCTGGAGGGCTGCAAGCACGCGGTGTTTGAGATTCTCTCCAACGCCATCGACGAGGCGCGGGAAGGCTACGGCGACACCATCATTGTCACCCGCTACGAAGATTTGAGCGTGGAAGTGGAGGATTTCGGCCGGGGCTGCCCCGTGGACTACAACGAAAAAGAAAAACGCTACAACTGGGAGCTGGTGTTCTGCGAAATGTACGCCGGCGGCAAATATGGGGAAAACGGGGAAAACTATGAGTATTCTCTGGGCTTAAACGGCCTCGGCTCCTGCGCCACCCAGTATGCTTCGGAATTTTTTGACGCCACCATCCGCCGGGACGGCTACCGGTACGATCTGCACTTTGAAAAGGGCAGAAACAAGGGCGGCCTGAAAAAGGAACCCGCCGACCGGAAAAAGACCGGCTCGTGCTTCCACTGGAAGCCGGACAAGCTGGTGTTCACCGACATCAACATCCCTGTGGAATATTACCGGGACGTGCTGCGCCGTCAGGCGGTGGTGAACAAGGGCATCACCTTCCGCTTCCGCAACCAGGTGGGCGGCAAATTCGAGACCGAGGAATTCTGTTATGCCGACGGCATCCGCCAGTATATCGAGGAGCTGGTGGGGGACAACGCCTTTACCATGCCCGTCTACTGGGAAGCCGAGCGCCGGGGCCGGGACGCGGAAAACCGCCCGGAGATGAAGCTGAAGATCACGGCCTCCTTCTGCTTCTCCAAGCAGATCAGCCACATTGAGTATTACCACAATTCCTCGTGGCTGGAATACGGCGGAAGCCCCGACAAGGCGGTTCGTTCCGGCTTCACGGCGGCCTTCGACAAGTACCTCCGGGACAATAACAAGTACACCAAAAACGAAAATAAGATCATTTTTCAGGACATTCAGGACTCGCTGGTACTGGTGACCAACTGCTTCTCCACCATCGGCTGCTTTGAAAACCAGACGAAAAAGAGCGTCAACAGCAAATTCACGCAGGACGCCATGACCGCCTTTTTCAAGGAGCAGCTGCAGGTCTGGTTCATCGAGAACAAGCAGGAGGCCGATAAGGCGTCGGAGCAGATTCTGGTGAACAAGCGCGCCCGGGAATCCGCCGAAAAGACCAAGTCCAGCGTAAAAAAGAAGCTCTCCGGCTCCATCGACATTGCCAACCGGGTGCAGAAATTTGTGGACTGCCGCAGCCGGGACGCTTCGGTGCGGGAGCTGTATATCGTGGAGGGCGATTCCGCATTGGGCAGTGTCAAGCTCAGCCGGGACGCGGAATTTCAGGGCATTATGCCGGTTCGGGGCAAAATCCTCAACTGCCTGAAAGCAGATTACGGCAAGATTTTCGCCTCGCCCATCATCACCGACCTGATGAAGGTTTTGGGCTGCGGCGTGGAGGTGCAGGGCAAGAAGGCAAAGGAGCTGTCGTCCTTCGACCTGTCCCAGCTGCGTTGGAGCAAAGTAGTCATCTGTACGGATGCGGACGTGGACGGCTTTCAGATCCGGACGCTGATCCTGACCATGCTCTACCGCCTGTGCCCGACGCTGATCCGGGACGGATATGTGTATATCGCGGAGTCGCCGCTGTTCGAGATCACCTGCAAGGACAAGACATGGTTTGCCTACAACGAGCAGGAGAAGGCGAAAATTCTCAAGGAATTGGACGGCAAAAAAATCACCATCCAGCGCTCCAAAGGTCTCGGCGAAAACGACCCGGAGATGATGTGGATGACCACCATGAATCCGGAGACCCGCCGCCTCATCAAGGTCATGCCGGAAGACGCGGAGCGCACGGCGCATTATTTTGACTTCCTGCTTGGTGACGGATTGCAGGAGCGGAAGAATTTCATCGCGGAAAACGGCGCAAAGTATCTGGAACTGGCGGATATTTCGTAATACCAGCCAGACGGCAAATTCACAAACGATTTTCTTGTAAAGGAGCCAACCATGGCACGGAAAAAGCAAGAACCTGAAAAAAAGAAAAAAGTAAATACCGACGGCATTATGGGCCTGCACGGCTCCACCACGGAGCAGGCCATTTCCGAGACGCTGGAACTGAACTACATGCCCTATGCCATGTCGGTCATCGTTTCCCGGGCAATTCCCGAGATCGACGGCTTCAAGCCGTCTCACCGCAAGCTGCTGTACACCATGTACAAAATGGGTCTGCTCACCGGTGGACGGACGAAATCCGCCAATATTGTCGGCCAGACCATGCGCCTGAACCCCCACGGCGACGCCGCCATTTATGAGACCATGGTGCGTCTTGCCAAAGGCAACGAGACGCTGCTGCATCCCTTTGTGGATTCCAAGGGCAACTTCGGTAAGGTGTACTCCCGGGACATGGCCTACGCCGCCGCCCGGTACACCGAGGCCAAGCTGGATCCCATCTGCGCCGAGGTGTTCAAGGACATCGACAGCGACACTGTGGACATGGTGGACAACTACGATGCCACTATGAAGGAGCCTGCGCTGCTGCCCACCACGTTCCCCAACGTGCTGGTTTCGGCGAATCAGGGTATCGCCGTGGGCATGGCGTCCAACATCTGCTCGTTTAACCTGCGGGAGGTGTGCGACACTGCTATCGCCCTGATGAAAAATCCCGACCACGACATTCTGGAGACTCTGCCCGGCCCGGATTTTTCCACCGGCGGGGAGCTGCTGTTTGACGAAGCCGCCACCCGGGAAATCTATGCCACAGGCCGTGGAAGCTTCCGGCTCCGGGCAAAATGGCGTTACGTCAAGGACGGCAACCTCATTGAAATCACGGAAATCCCCTACACCACCGCCACGGAAGTCATCATGGACAAGGTGGCGGAGCTGATCAAGGCGGGAAAGATCAAAGAGATCGCCGATATGCGGGACGAGACCGACCTTGGCGGCCTGAAGCTGACCATCGACCTGAAACGGGGCGTTGACCCGGAGAAGCTGATGCAGAAGCTGTTCCGGCTGACGCCTTTGCAGGACAGCTTCCCCTGCAACTTCAACATCCTCATCGCGGGAATGCCCCGGGTGATGGGCGTGGGGGAGATTCTGGACGAGTGGACGGCCTGGCGCACGGACTGCGTCAAGCGGCGCATCTTCTTCCAGATTCAGAAGAAGGAAGATCGGCTGCACCTGCTGAAAGGTCTGGAACGAATCCTGCTGGACATCGACAAGGCCATCGCCATCATCCGGGAGACGGAGCTGGAAAACGAGGTCGTGCCCAACCTGATGATCGGCTTCGGCATTGACGAGATTCAGGCGAATTACGTAGCGGAGATCAAGCTGCGCAACATCAACAAAGAATACATCCTCAAGCAGACCCGTGCCATTGACGATCTGGAAGGGGAGATCGCCGACCTGAGAGACACGCTGAACAGCCCCCGGAAGCTGAAGAACGTCATCATCAAGGAGCTGCAGGCGGTGGCCGACAAGTTTGGCCAGCCCCGGCGGACGGAGATCCTGTATGACGCACAGGAGACCGCGCCCGAGGAAGAAGACGACGTGCCGGACTACGGCGTCACGGTGTTCGTCTCCAAGGAGGGCTATCTGAAAAAAATGACCGCCCAGTCCCTGCGGATGAGCGGCGAGCAGAAATTCAAGGAGGGCGACAGCCTGTCTTTCTCCCAAGAGACCACCAACAGGGCGGAATTTCTGGTGTTCACCGACCGGTACCAGTGCTACAAGTCCCGCCTTTCCGACTTTGACGACGGCAAGGCATCCCAGCTGGGCGATTACCTGCCCCAGAAGCTGGGCTTCGAGGCGGGAGAAAATCTGGTGGCGCTGGTGTTCTGCGGGGATTACAAGGGCTTCATCCTGTTCTTCTTTGAAAACGGCAAGGCGGCGAAGGTTCCGCTGTCCGCCTACGAGACGAAGACCAACCGGAAAAAGCTCACCGGCGCATACAGCGACAAGAGTCCGCTGATAAAGGCGGTGGCGCTGGACGCGGATGAGCAGATGGTGGTGTACTCCACCGACGGCCGGGCGGCGATCTTCTCCACGGCGCAGCTCCTGCCCAAGACCACGAGAAACACGCAGGGCGTAGCGGTGATGACGCTGAAAAAGAAGGCAACGCTCCGGGACGCGGTGCTGCTGAGTCAGAGCGGCATTGTCAACGAAAGCCGCTACCGCACCAAGACCATCCCCTCCGCCGGCGCGGTGCTGAAAGAAGAGGATTCGGCGGAAAAGCAGCAAACTTTTGAGGTGTAAAAACGAACAGATTGGAAAGAAGAGGACGTTTATGCGCAAGATTTGGGAAGATTACCGCTGGATTCCGGCGACGGCTGTGGGAAGCGCGGTTTTCGCGCTGGGCTTTTCCCTGTTCCTACAGCCCAATGAGATCAGCCCCGGCGGCATTTCCGGCCTTGCGCTGGTGGCCGTGGAGCTGCTGGGCTACGGCAGCGTGGGCGTGCTGACGATCCTTATTAACCTGCCGCTGTTCATCCTCGGCGGTGTGAAGATCGGCAGACGGTTCTTTTGCGGCAGTCTGCTGGGAATGGTTCTCAGCTCGATCCTGATCGACGCTTTTGCCAAAATCACGATGCCGCCCATGGATTCGCTGCTCTGCGCCCTTTACGGCGGCATGATCTGCGGGCTGGGGCTGGGCATGGTGTTCATCTGCGGCACCTCCACCGGCGGCTCGGACATCGTGGTGCGGCTGCTGAAGCTCAAATACCGGGACGTTCCCATCGGACAGATTTCCATGTGCTTTGACGCCGGGGTGGCCGTCCTGACGGGCATCGTGTTTCAGGACATCACCAAGGCGCTGTATACCGGCGTGGCGGTGTTTGTTACGGGCAAGGTGCTGGATGCCGTGGTGTACCGGTTCGACTATTCCAAGGTGGCGCTGATCATTACCAAGGAGTACGACGCGGTGGCGGAGGCCATCGGCACCAAGCTGGACAGAGGCGCAACCTTCCTCAATGGGGAAGGCTCCTACAGCCATGAGCCGACCAAGGTGGTGCTGGCCGCTGTGAAAAAGCAGCAGGTCACGGAGCTGAAGGAGCTGGTCATGGCCATCGACCCAAACGCCTTCGTCATCGTGCAGGAGGCGCATCAGGTGCTGGGAGACGGATTCTCCCATTATTCCAAACAATCGCTGTAGGAGAAACGTAAGGAAGGAGACCCGTATGAAGCAAAAGCTATTGCCGCTGCTGCTGGCGCTCAGCCTGCTGCTCACCGGCTGCGGCTGGATGGACGGCCGGTATTCTTCCGTGACGCCCCACTTGGAGCAGCGGCAGGACACCCAGCCGGAGGTGATCGTGGCCTCCGATTATCTGGATTTGATGGATGCACTGGAGGAAATGATTCAGTCCGGCAGCGAAAGCGGCGTTATCAACGTGGCGGACTACCCCGCGGACGCCGTGGAAAACGGCATGGGCATAGCGGTGAAATATGCCACGGAAGCCTACCCCGTGGGTGCGTATGCCGTGGACCGCATTGACTATGAGGTCGGCGCCAACGGCGGCCTTCCGGCGGTAGCCGTGACCATCGCCTACCGCCACAGCCCCATGGAGATACGGACGATCCGGGAGGTCTCCGACAGCGGGGAAGCAACAGAGGAGATCGTCAAGGCACTGAAAAATTTTGACGCCAGCGTGGTCCTGCTGGTGGATCGTTATGCCCCTATGGACTTTACCCAGTTGGTGCGGGATCATGCCGAGGAGCATCCGGAGACGGTGATGGAGACCCCTCAGGTGACGGCGGCGGCCTATGGCGCCGGAAGTTCCCGCGTGGTGGAGCTGACCTTTACCTATCAGACGAGCCGGGATGCTCTGCGGCAGATGCAGTCTCAGGTGAAGCCGGTGTTTGATGCGGCGTCGCTGTACGTCAGCGGCGACGGGGAAGACCGGCAGAAGCTTTCTCAGCTGTACGCGTTCCTGATGGAGCGCTTTGACTACAAGATCGAGACGTCCATCACCCCCGCCTACAGCCTGCTGCGCCACGGGGTAGGGGACAGCAGAGCCTTTGCCACGGTGTACGCCGCCATGTGCCGTCTGGCAGGACTGGAGTGCATGACGGTGACGGGCACCCACGCGGGAGACCCGTGGACGTGGAACATTGTGCTGGATGGCGGGCATTATTATCATGTAGACCTTCTGCGGTGCAGCGAGCTGGGCGGCTATCACGAGTTTACCGATCCGGAGATGTCGGGCTATGTCTGGGATTACACGGCCTACCCGGAGTGTCCGGCGGTGCCCGCAGTGGCGGCCGCGGAGACCGGAGCCGCCCGGGGAACGGAGGAAACGCCCACAGAAGCCACGACGCTGCCGCCGGAGGAAACCACGGAACCAACGGAAAATCCGGAAAAAAATACTTGACATTTTTGGAAAAACCGCTATAATAAGCTCTGTTCCTTGCGGGCGTAGCTCATCCGGTAGAGCGCCACCTTGCCAAGGTGGAGGTAGCGAGTTCGAGCCTCGTCGCCCGCTCCAAGAAAAAACCGCTCTTGCCTATCAGGCAGGAGCGGTTTTCTTTATCCTGCCGTCCCATTGCCCAGAAAAAATCTCCCGCGGATGAAAATATTGCGCATATTTTCTCGAAAAAGGGATACCATTTTCTGTCAGAATATGCGACAATATGGGTAAACGCAGAGGCTTTTGCGTTTTTTGGGTTAATCGTTGTACAGGGAGGTAAAACCATGACGATCAATGACGCACTGCGGCTGCGGATCTTTGAACTTTGCGAGGAGCGGCATATGACGATAAACGGCCTGTGCTCTGTCTGCGGGCTTAACCAGTCAACGATTAGCAATATCATCTATGGACGGAACAATTCGACCAACGTATCCACCATCCAGAAGATCTGCGACGGACTTGAAATAGATCTGCCGACATTTTTCACGTCGGATCTGTTCAGGAATCTGGAATAAAACGTATTCCGAAAAACCGGCGCGGGCAGCTTATTGAGGTGCGTTTCCTTCCTTCAACTTGCGACACCTGCTCCAGTGTGGCACTTCTTTGCCGATTTTTTGCCAAAAACGAAAGGTCAACGGAAAAGAGGTAACCTTCAATGCGGCGGGTGGTATCATCACAGCGGTGAGGTGAGGGAAATGCGTTCCAAGGAAGCACTGCAAATACGGATTCTGAATCTGTGCGACGAAAACGAGCTGTCGCTGAACGCACTGGGCGCCCGCTGCGGCATCACGCAGTCCACGCTGAACAATATCGTCAACGGAAGAAACAACTCCATTACCATTCAGACCGTTCTGAGGATATGCCGGGGACTGGGCATGGAGCTGCAGGAGTTCTTTGACGACGATCTCTTCCGGGACATTGAGCAGGAGATATACTGACCGCGGCAGTCAGGGAAAATCTGACGGATCTCCTCAGATTCGGCAAAGGATTCCACAATCCAACAAAAAACAGCCCGCCGGGAACATTCATTCCCGGCGGGCTGCTGTCTTATACTATTTCCTGATTAAAATCTTAATTTTAATCAGGAAGGCATCGCCTTCAGGCAATTAAAATCTTTTTTAAAGATTTTAATTGGAGTTCAGTATTACACATTGAACAGGAAATTGACGATGTCTCCGTCTTTCATGACGTATTCCTTCCCCTCGCTTCGCACCAGACCCTTGGCCTTGGCCGCGGCCATGGTGCCGCAGGCTTTCATGTCGTCGAAGGCGATGACCTCGGCACGAATGAAGCCCCGCTCAAAGTCGGTGTGGATCTTACCGGCAGCCTGAGGGGCCTTGGTGCCTTTCTTGATGGTCCATGCCCGGCATTCGTCGCTGCCGGCGGTGAGGAAGGAGATCAGACCCAGCAGGGTGTAGCTGGCCTTGATGAGCTTGTGCAGGCCGCTTTCGGCGACGCCCAGCTCCTCCATGAACATGGCCTTTTCCTCAGGGTCGTCCAGCTCGGCGATGTCCGCTTCCAGCTTGGCGCAGATGGGGATCACCTGACTGCCCTCGCTGTCGGCAAGCGTCTTGACCGCCATGTAGTGGCGGCTGCTTTCCGGCTCGTTGACCTCGTTTTCCGACATATTGGCGACATAAATGGTCTTTTTCAGCGTCAGCAGGTCGGAGGTGGCGATCAGGGCCCGGTCTTCGTCGGAAACGTCGAAGGTTCTGGCCAGCTTGCCCTTGTTCAGGTGCTCCAGCAGCTCGGTGAAGACCTCCACCTCATGGGCGAACTTCTTGTCGCCGCCCTTCATGGCCTTCTGCGCCTTGTCGATGCGGCGCTCCACCATTTCGATGTCCGACATGACCAGCTCCAGATTGATGATGTCGATATCCCGCAGCGGGTCGGTGGAGCCTTCCACGTGGTTGATGTTGCTGTCCTCAAAGCAGCGGACAACATGGACGATGGCGTCAGTGGTGCGGATATTGCTGAGGAACTTGTTGCCCAGACCCTCGCCCTTGGAGGCACCCTTGACCAGACCGGCGATATCCACGAACTCGATCACGGCAGGGGTGGTTTTCTTGGGCTTATGGAGCTGGGAGAGCCAGTCCAGCCGCTCGTCCGGAACGGACACAACGCCCACATTGGGGTCAATGGTGCAGAACGCGTAATTGTCCGCAGGGACGCCCGCGTTTGTGATCGCGTTGAACAGAGTGGACTTGCCCACATTGGGAAGCCCCACAATACCTAATTTCATCTTTTCAAAATCTCCTTTATTCTCTAGAGTGTTTTGGATTAAGGGGGTAGCCACCGCACCAATTCCGCACCAATTTTTCTGCGGCGCACCATTTTTAACCTGCTAAAACGGTGGCCTGTTCAAACTGTTGGACGGCAATGGTCAAGGATGCGTCAGTCACATGGACGTAACGATCCATGGTGGTTTTGATACTGGAATGACCCAGCAGCTTTTGCAATACTTTCGGCATGACACCGCGCTCAATGGCCCGTGTGGCATAGGTGTGTCTCAGAGCGTGCATACTAAACCGCTTGATTTTCGCCTCATCGCACAGCTTGTACAGGTGGGTATCGTAGGAGCTGTTCTTAGCGGGTTCGCCGGTGCGGTAATTTATGAACACCAAATCCCGCATACACAGGTACCTGGTCTGGCCTGTCCGTCGATCCACGTATTCCAGGATCTGGGACAGCAGTTCTGATTCCTTACGGATGTGGCGTTCATCGTAGCACATTTTTAACACATCGTAGGCCCGAGTTGTCAGTGGAATGGTGCGGTAGCTGCTTACGGTCTTTGGGGGACCGGCACGCCAGATACCTTCACCGTGGCGATATTCCAGAGTTTTGCTGACGGTCAATGTCCGCTTTTTCCAGTCGATGGCGTCCCAGGTGAGTCCAATCATTTCCGAAGTACGCAGCCCAGTCTCCAACAGAAGAAGATACTGTCTGTAATTATGAGAGCGTTTTGCTGTCTCCAGAAATACTTTTTGTTCTTCCACAGTCAAAAACTTGATGTCATCCACAGCCCGAACAGGTTTCGTATAACGAACGCCGTTCATAGGGTGCTTTGTCAGCATGTCATTCATAACTGCGGCTCGGAACATGGTTCCCATGGTGATATACGCCTGACGAATGGTAGACCCTGCGTAGGTCGCCTCCATCCGGTTCAGGATGATCTTGCAGTGCATGGGTTTGACATCACACAGGCGCATACTGCCAATGACTGGCTGAATGTTCACACGGTACCGTTCCCGGTAATTCCGTTTGGTATTGGGGGCCAAATCTGCGATGAGATTTGTGATCCAGAACTCAAACCAGGAATCCACCGTCATTTCGGAGGAGGTGCTGTGAACGTCGTGCTTTTCTTCGTATTGCACATCGGCAAGCCAATTGCGAGCTTCTGGTAGGGTGTCAAAGTGCTTTTCTCTGCGGGAACCATTCTTCGCTGTATATCTTGCGGTATATTTTCCGTCCTTTCTCTGGCAGATGCCTTTGCCGCATTCTCTGCCTTTTAGGTTTTTTCCCATTTAGTGAACTCCTTTCCTGTGTGCAGGAAACGTAGGTTCACCACGATGCCTTAGTATACCATAAAACCAAGATTCTTTCAATAACTTTTGGCCTTTTTGGTGCGCACCAATTTGAAAAGATTGGTGCGCACCAGAGGGGAAGATGTTGCTATTCAAATTGCGACCTTCCCTTCAATGTATGCCTCAAATGCCTTGCGCTTTACAAGCTTTTTTGTACCGACGAATAGTACAAAAGGGCAATTGGGCTGTTTCAGCAATTCATCGATTTTGTTAATTCCAATGTTGCTGTATTCTGCTGCTTCCCGGATGGAAAGCAGCATCTTTCGGTCGATAGGCAGGAGCATTGCCTGCTGTTCCTGATTTGCCATAGGCAGAAATAATTCCTTTCTTTCAGATTTTTTATGATTGGAGCCGCCCAACTAGGACGGCTCTACAGGCGCTTTTCGTCTACTCTATCATCTTTCATACCCTGTTTCATTTCTATTTCTTTCCGGGCTCCTGTTCTTTCCGAAGAATCTCCCTAGATCAAATCGGTCAATGATGGCATTGTAGACCCGGAGCTTGTCCCGGAGGACATCATTTTCCTTTTCAATTTTGTGGAGCTTCATCTGGAATTTGGGAGAGCGATAGTAGGACAATTCTTCTCGCAAGGAAGCAATCTCCGCTTTCAGCTCGTTAATCAGTCCCTTGGCGGCATCCAGCGCCTTTTGGAGTACACCCTCCCGCTTCTCCTGGGCAATGTACTTTTTCGCAGTTGCCTTCAGGGCTTCGTACTCCTTGCGTTCCAGGGTCACCTTTGTTGAGGACAGGGGAACGGGTTTGGCTTCGATTGCATCTACTTTCTGAATGGCCACCTGCTGCTTTTGGTATCGTTCAAGTTTCTTCCCCAGAACCGCAGCCTCCTGGGCTTTCTGGGCTGTTTGCTCTGTCAGGCCCTCCAGGCGCTCCTGCTCCCGCTCTACATTGAATTGGGTCACAGTCAGATGTTCCTCAGAGCTGCCACGTTCGCCACGCTCCAGGTCTGTGTATCCGGCGCTGCGCATGGCATTGTAGAAATCGTCCTGTAGAACGGAATAGGATTTTTTCAGAACAGGCTTGCCAGACTTGGTGAGCAGTGGCTGTCCATCCTCTCCGATTGCTGGCTGGGAAGCCCACTTCTTACTCATACTGACCTGGTGAATCCGCTCCTTAACGGTTCCCACCAGGGCCGGGTCCTTGCAGCGCTTTGTCCAGCGGACTTCTTTCTCCACCACTGGAATGTAGACCACGTGGAGATGGTAGTGGTAGACATCCTCCCCCAGCTTTTCGGACATGGCCCGGTTCCGTTCATCGGCGTGCATCACCGCCGAGAGGATATACTGCTCACCGCCTACGATGTCTACAGCGGCCTTGTAGGCATCTGCGTAAAACTGCTTGGCATAGTCATAACCGCCGTGGATGTAGAAATAGGCAGAGTTCACGTCGAACACCAGCTCTCCAAACTTCTCCGCATCCGCTTTCAGACCACGAGTGGAGATGATGCCGGATTCTACCATCTGGTCAAACATTTCCATGTAGTCCCCTGTAGGGGTCCTAAAGTGAACATTCATTGGTGTTCGCTCTGGGACTATATCTTGATTTACATAACTTTCTTTCTGCCGCTCATTGTGGGCCTGTGCGTTGCCCACTTTGGCGGCTGTCATCTTTGCGTTTCTTGCGCTGGTACGGTCAATACCGTCGCCTCTTGCCATAGGCAAAATACCTCCTGATTTTAGATTTTTGAAGAATGTAGGTTGCGGGGGAACACTTCTGCGGAAGTGTAATAACCCACTATGACACTTTCATCCTGCGGCTGTAAAGTGCCGTGGGGTCCTGCCGGACCGGCGCCCCTTTTGTCGCTGCGCGACATTTTCCCCGCTATCGGGGAAATCCACCCCTCGGGGGAAACGAAGGATGCGGCTCCTGCGGGAGCCTTGGCCGCAGCCGACGATACACTGTATCATCGACTACGGCATGGGTGCCATCGTCTCCGCACATCCTGTGCTGCACCGCTGCCACCCACAGCCAGGGAGCTATTTCTCCCTGGCTGACCATCTCCTGGTCTGCGGACCGTTCGATGGGGACGGGGGTGCGTGGGGAGAGCGACGACTGCGGCACCCGGATTCCATCAAACTTGCCTCCTCTTTGACAGATAATATGGACACCGAATTATGGCAGCTCGGAAGCTCTGTTTGCAGTCCCTTTCACACTTCCTGCAAAGCTCGTTGTATTTCTTCCTGCCGCACGCATCAAGAAAGAACGCCCATTCTCTCTTGAGATATTTAGGCATACGGGGTATGGCTGACACCTCCTTTCCCTTTGTGTTTTTGAGAAGCACGGAAACAGCCAAGGCCATTTCCTGCTGTATGCTTTCGGGGCGATTTTGGACGTTTCCGCTGGACAGAAGCGGATTTCCCTATGACGGCGGTATATTCTCCTATCCAGTTTTCCAAAACCGCTATTGTTGCGTTTGGGTATCAAAAAGCACCGTATTGCTACGATGCTTTTTCCCGACATATGAGAAATGGGAGTTTTACTGTGTACATACGTACCGTGGCCTCAATCATCCTAGTCTCCCGGTACGTATGTACGCGGCGATTCGCCGCAAAAGCCGTTTATGTCGGGCCTGGCAACTGCTTCAATCCCCATGAAGCCCCATACCCGCCGTCCAGCTGGATTGGTAACGTTGTTGCAGTGTTCCAGATTGTACCTCTGCGCATTGGCAACAATCGCATCGCTGAAGCTACGGGCTTTCAGCGGCATCAGTGAGTTTTCGTCACACCACATCCGGTAGATGGCGTACAGGTCTTTGGAGCTGATGGAAGAATCCGCCTTGAGCCGGATATAACCGTCAGATTCCAGAAAGGAAAAGACATTGTTCTGATCCCGCCGCACGGATTCCCGGTTCTCCTGGATGCGAAAGCTTTCTGTGAACTTGAAGCCGTTGGAAACAAGACGCTGTAAGCCCGCAAAAGCCCAGAGGAAAATCCCCTCTGCTTCGGCTTTCAGCTTCTCGCCCAGATCGGGATCGTCGATTCGTCCTGGTGCTTTTCCCTTTGCCGTCAGCACAAGCTGTCTGCGGTAAAATCCGTCACTTCGGTCATAGAGCGCCTGCAAGTCGCCGTTGCTGAATGCCAGCAGCCTGGCAAACATCCATCCCTGGTAGCTCTGGGTTCCTTTCCGTTCCAGGTCCATTTTTCCCTGTGCTGTGACAATAGATTTGATGTAGTTGGTTTGCTTCAATGCCTCCATTTTCATGTCATCGTCCACACATAAAAGAATGTGTTCCAGGTCGGCACGGGCAAACCGGTTCTCAGATATTTTCCCAATGCTGCCGTCTTTCATGTTTGTTCCGAAAATACTTTCCAGAGTGGTTCCAATTTGAGTTTTGCCCTCGCCGCCATTGCCCTTAATAACCATCATCCGCTGGCCCTTGTTGCTGGGAATCAGGCAGTAGCCGATAAACTCTTGGAGTGTTGGAATGTCCTCCGGGTATAGCAGATCATCCAGAAAGCGGAGCCACCGGTTAGGCTCCGGGGCATCTGGGCGGTAGGCGACAGGCAACCGGTTACGAACAATCTGTGGCCGTCCCTCTGTGAATCTGCCATCCAAAAACAGGGTTCCATTCGCAAGATGAACGCGGTCAGCCTGCGGGGGAAAATCCCCCACCTGTGCTTCCAATTTCAGCACTTCCAAGATGTTATTGATCTTCCGTGGAATGTTGTTCACGGCGCAACATTTCAGCTTTTCGTAGATTTCTCCCCGGAGGGGTAGTTCATCTGTCAGCCGACCATCCGGCGTGAAAAAGGCTCTGTTAGCAAAGAGAATTCGATGCTCCCGCAAAAACTCCTCACAGAACAGCGCTTCATTGATGCTGGTTCCATCAAACCAGGCGGGCCGTTCCCAATCAGGCAATTTTTTCTTCCTGGTAATGGCGGGCTTCCTCCTCTCTTTTTCTCTCCACATAATCACGCAGCTCATAAATTGTGCCGTCTTTCCGAAACACTTGTAGCACCCGTTCCCGCAGTACCGAGTCACCGGCAATCAGGGAATCCAGAAAAAAACTGATAACTGGCTCCATCTGCAAGCTCTCCACAAACCGATCATCCGGGTCACAGCCGAGTGTGACAGGCGCATACCGCAAGCCGCCAGATTCGCAGCAGTCGAAGATATTCCTTGAGAACACGGATACAGAGCCGTTCCAGATTGGGAGCAACTTCCGGGGAAGTAGGGAATGGAATAGGCGTTTGTCCCGTTTCAATTTCAAAATCGCCTCTCAATTTTTCAATGGCTTCCTGTGCGGATAGACCCCACAGCTTTGCGGTAAAGTCAATGACATCTCCGTGGGCACCGCAGCCGAAACAGAAGAAATAATCCTCATTCAGCTTCAGACTTGGGTGATGATCCTCGTGGAATGGGCAACAAGCCATGCCGTTGGGCAAAACCCGCAGCCCGTAGTGTTCGGCAGCTTCTCGCATGGGAACAGCTGCCTTGATTGCCTCAAATACGTTCATATATTATCCTCCATAAATGTTTATTTTTGTTGCCGCCCTATTCCAATGCCGTTCCTGCCCCGGTGTCTCCGCGGCGTTGTTTCGCTCCTGTCATCGCAAAATCGTATCTCATTTTCCGGCGGGTATTCAGCTGTCAAGGTCCATGAAGGGACGTACAAATCAACACGATTTGTACATGAGGCCTCAATTTGTCCTCTCACTTACTAGGCCTCGAGTCGAATTCTTTTATAAGCACAGCACCAGAATGCGAAAGCGTCAGCACCAAAATTATGTAAAAATGTTCGAGATAGATTGTATTTGTTAATAAACTGATGATAGAAATAGCAAAAAATATTTTTCTCGCATATTGAGAAAAATGCTTATCGACTTAACGCAGCAAGCCACAATATCATGAGAAAGTCCGGTTTATTGGACAGATAGGATGCTACAA
>ENA-ORKV01000246-ORKV01000246.1-human-gut-metagenome-genome-assembly--contig:-NODE-246-length-73117-cov-7.987829_pt1 | contig 73117 bp, 77 predicted proteins | sample MGYA00243058_ERZ508805 | MGnify/ENA primary metagenome ERZ508805 (study PRJEB26277, sample SAMN04329770) | human gut metagenome | biome: human-associated habitat | host: Homo sapiens | place: USA...
GTACTATCACTTTGATTTGAGTAATCACTACAATTGAAGTATACATAATTATTTGGATTAGCTCCAATATATCTTATATTACTATCAGGGTCATCACTTGTAAAACTTGTTGTATCTGTTGCAGCTAACTCAGCTATACTTTGACTAACTGGAACTGCTGGTTCAACGTATTCAACTGATTCATTTATGCCTATCTTAGTTCTAAATGATACATTCATATTATCATTTTGATTTTCATCCTTATTTAAGAACGTAATTGTTAATGTATATGTATGAGTCTTACCTGCTTCAATAGCATAATTACTTACCATAGCGTCATTCTTGCTAGGTACTTGAGTTTGAGCTACATTCTTACCACCATCACTACTTGTTAGTGTATATACTAAATCAGTTTTATCTACAAACTTATTAGATAACTCGCTAAAATAAATAGTGTAATTAGTAGCAACATTTCCTGTATTCTTTACAGTAAAAGTTTTAGTAACAGAGTTACCTGGTACAGCATTAGCTAAACTAATTTCATCACCATCTTTGTATTCCAAAGACATAACACCATTTGTAATAACTACATTATTAGTATCTTTATTACCAGATACATTAGCAACAAAGTAAGCATAAGAACTTGCTATAGCAATACTTACTAACAACAAGCTTCCTATAATGGATAAAATTAATATTTTCTTATTTTTCATATAAAAACCACCTAATCTATTAATATTATGCTCAAATAACAAATATTTAAGCACTTGCTATGCATGACAAATTGCCATACACTATCATTAACATGATAACACAAAATATCGTATTTTTGAATACCCAAATTTCAAAAAAAGTTTACTCCCACTAAGCCTTAATAAAATAAAAATAAACAAAAAGGAGTACTAAAAAGTACTCAGAATATATTTACTATATCTTTAATCGTAATAAAAATCATTAACAACATTAAAATTAAGAACCCAATAGCATGACACCAACCTTCAATATTCTTATCAATTGGTTTACCACGTAATTTTTCAATAATAATAAATACTACATGACCACCATCAAAGGCTGGGAATGGTAATAAATTCATAAATCCTAAGTTAATAGAAAAATATGCTGTTAAATAGATTATTTGCGCTAGTCCTAGGGCAAAAGACTGTTCAACAATGGAATACATCCCAACGGGACCACTTAACGAATTAACGCCCAATTTACCCGTAAATAATCCCCCAATAATCGTAAACATTGACTCATAAATACTCGTAAACTTCGAAGCTGCATACTTAATTGAAGCCCCTAAACCATAAGATTTCTCACTAGCAATAGATATGCCAAATACCTTAGTCTTATTTCCTTCCTCATCAACACTCTCTTGTGGTTTAACCTTTAAAGTCTCTTCCGTATTATCTTCATGTCTAACTTTAATCTCATAATACTCTTTCTTATTATCTAAAGTTAATAGAACCTGTGCTCTATCCCAAGTCTTAGTCTTCTTATTATCAACTGCTAAAATAATATCCCCATCTTTGCCTCCCGCTAAACTATAAGCAGAATTTTCTTGTACTTTAAGAATCTTAGGAGTAGTTGAATTAGCACCCCATATAATAGCAATTAAAAATAATAATACAAAAGCTGTAATAAAGTTCATAGTAACACCCGCAATTAAGATTAATACTCTTTGCCACCAAGGTTTATTACACATAAACTTACTCTTATCAACACTATCATCATCTTCCATGACCTCACCAGCCATCTGAACAAATCCCCCAATAGGTAAAGCCCTAAAAGAATATTGAATCTTATCTTTACCCATATGTTTAAATATAACTGGACCCATACCTATAGAAAACTCATAAATATGAACCCCACATTTTTTAGCTACTAAAAAATGTCCTAATTCATGTACTAATACTAGTATACCTAGCATTAGTATTAAAATAATAATATATATAATCCACATAATAATCCTCTTTTCTCTTTATAATATCGTACATAATATAATATATACTAAAATAGCAAATATTAAACTATCTAATCTATCTAATATACCCCCATGTCCCACTATTACTTTAGAAAAATCTTTAATACCATTTTCTCTTTTTATCTTACTAAAGAAGATATCTCCCATTTGACTTACTAATGATATTATTAAAGTTAATATTATAATATTTAAAACATGACTACCATCAATTACTGCTAAGTAATAAAATGTTCCTATTATAGTAGCACATAAACTACCAGCAATACTACCTTCTATACTCTTATTAGGAGATATCTTACTAAACTTATGACTTCCTATTAACGACCCAATTAAGTAAGCAAATATATCTGTACTCATACTTACTAATACAATGTATAAAAGTATCCACTTATTACTTTCATATAACATAATAACACTATTAAATAACATCCCTAAAAGTAAAGTAAAACCCATTAAATAAATAGCATCCTTAGTTTTATAACTATTAACAAAAATAGTAGGAATTAATAAACTAAGTATACAAAACGCTATTGCTTGGTAAGAAAGCCCTAAAAATAAAGCATACCCACTAGGATTTAGAAATACTAAAACAATTAAAGAAACAATACTTAAAGAAATAGCTACAACATCAAATCTTTCATGACTTTCTTTTAAGTTAAAGATCTCTCTTAACGCTAAAAGTCCTAGAATAACACATAGTATTTTAAAAGGAATACCCCCTACTAAGAATATAGGAATACCAATAATAGCTAGTGATAAAGCCCCAATTACCCTTTTTTTCACTTACTATTACCCCCAAATCTTCTCTCACGACCATTATACGCCCTAATAGCTTTATCAAACTCACTCTCATTAAAAGCCGGCCAATGACAATCAGGAAAATACATCTCCGCATAAGATAATTGCCATAACATAAAATTACTTAATCTAACCTCTCCACTAGTTCTAATCATTAAATCAATTGGTGGTAAGTCTTGATATAAGTGTTTAGCAAATTCTTCTTCCGTAATATCATCAATACTTAATTTATTATCTAATACTAACTTAGCAATCTCTTTAGTCGCATCAACTATCTCGGCATGACCCCCATAGTTTAAACAAATATTAAAAACACCCCCCGTATTATCTTTAGTTAAACTACTAATCTCTTCCATAGCGTCCAATACATCACTTCTAAGACCACTCTTACGCCCACTAAAAATAACTTTAATATTATCTTTATGTAACGAAACATACTCTTTCTTAAATTCTTTAACAAACATATCCATTAAGTATTTAACCTCATCCTGAGTTCTTTTAAAATTCTCCGTTGAAAACGCAAAAACAGATAAATACTTAACTCCCCTACTAAATATATAATTCGTAAGTTTTCTAATATTTTCAAAACCCCTTCTATGACCTTCTAATTTAGGTAATTTATGTTCCTTAGCCCATCTTCTATTACCATCTAATATAATAGCCACATGATTAGGTATTTTTTCTTCATTCATCTTTATATCCTCCATAATAATTATACTTTTTATTTATCTAATAGTCAAAGTTAGTTACGATAATTTTTACTTATCATTTCCATATCTTGACATAAAAACTTAATTCGTTCAATAATCCTACTTGATTTTACTGGTTCACTTCCATTATTAGATAAGTGTCTTTCTAGTTCTTTTAATGTAAAATTCGACGTAAAGAAAGTGGTTTTAAGATTATTCATCCTTGTTTGTAAGATAGTACCAAGTATCTCATCTCTCCCCCAATCCGTTACCTTCTCTGCCCCAATATCATCAATTATTAAAATATCAACATTACTCAAGTAATCAATCGTATCCCCTAGGCTATCAAAGTTATTCTTCAAATCTCTTAATAACGTAGGAAAATAAACAGTCTCCGTACTATAATGTTTCTTAGTAAGCTCATTAGCCATAGCACTTAGTATATAAGTTTTCCCACATCCAAAATTACCATGTAAATATAACCCCTTACTTCTCTTATTTGGATCATACTCTTTAATAAAATTAGTTACCCATTTTAATACTTCATAACGATTCTTATCAGTTTTATCGATATCTTTTAAAGACGCTAACTCTAAAGTCTTAGCGGCTGTAACTTTCTCTTGTTCTTTTCTTATTTGTTCTTTCTTATATCGACAGGCAATGTAAGAAAAAAGAACATGATTATTATAATTTTGGGGATAATTAACACACCCTAGTTCTTTGTTTTTACAAGCAGCTAAACCTGGACAATTCTTACAATTTTTTAATTCTTCCACCGTATTTTGTAATTTCGTCGTATATTTCATAATCTCATTCTCACTAAGATTTAATTTACTTACTAATGATACAAAATCCGGGTCTTTAAGGGCCTTTAAGTAATTATCTTTAACACTATTTTCCAGCAAACGATTCGTAGTTACAAGCATATCATTCAAATCCTTTCATTAAGTCTTCTAATTCTTTTTGTTCTTCCACACTGGCTTCTTCTTTCTTAATTTCTTCCTTAAACCAAACCGGCGTCGCCTCTGGTGTCTTAATAGTAGCCGGAGCTTTTTTCATAATTTTTTTCTGTTCGGCCTCAGCTAAACGCATCGCCTCATCAGCCGTCTCTACCCCACTTCTTACCCATTGACCTGCAATAGTCTCCACAAAAGCTTGATTTAACTTATTATTATTCTTCTTTAATACATAGTCGATTAAAACATTTACAACCGCCGGTTTAAGTCCTAAATCACACATTAAATTTTCTAATAATCTTAAGTCTCTATTTGTTGGTGCTACCCCATGATACTTATTCTTTAAAAAATCATAAGGCTTAGTATTTTCAAACACATAAATAATACGTGCTCTTTTCGAACTATCCCCCATTGGACTCTTTAAGTACTCTGGCTGACTACGATATATCAAAGTTGGTAAACGCCCATTATTTTGATAAGTATAATAATTTCTGGCATACTTTCTTAAATCATCTGCTACAATAAACCCTTTTTCATTAATCGTATTACGTAAAATCTCCGCCATTTTTAAAGTATCTAAGTTATACACAAAAGCCAAATTCTCAATAAGCTCCTTCGAACGTTTATTAAGACTTCTCTCATTCAATAACCCTTTAGGTAGTGAGTTAACTAAAAGTTCAAAATCAATAACATCCGTAGCTTTAACATTTAACTTATTCTTATCTTTAACATCAAATTCCGGTACTATAGTAGAAGACTTAAACGTCATATTAATTGACTTAGATATATCTTCATACCCATTTAAATCAATATTTAATTTCTGATAAGTATTCTTAATACTTTCATACTCACTCTTACCAATATTATTATATAAAACGACATTAAAGATCGGATGACTTAAAAATTCTTTCGGACTTAAAGGACTATATAACTCATAAACATAAGAATTAACATCCCCTTCTTTAAAGAACGTTCTTATAAGCCCCACAGCCTCTAAAGACTCTCTAGCTAACCTAATAGTCTCTAAATCACTTTTAATAATCGTCATTAAATGATGATGATTAAAATCTCTACTCATTATTTCTAAAGTATCTAAATCACGCCACAAAGTTAAATATAGGGATATAGCAATCGGCCCAATAATTGGTTCATAAAGCGATATTAAATTATTCTTATCTTCATTAGTTAGAATAGTTTTATTAACTACCGTATAAATATCTGCTGGAAGTAAGCTTGCGATTGCCATATTTACCACCCTTTCTTAATGTATTATAAGGGATAGTTAAAAAAAAAGAAATACCTAGAAAGATATTTCTTAAATTTTCTAAAACCAAGTATCAACCAAATTAACACTTGTTGATTCCGGCATTGGATCCGGTAACCCTAGACTTGCCACTAATGGTACTTTAAAAGCATTACCAAAACATAAAGCCATACCCGGTCTTAACGTCTTAACTTTATTAATCATATTCTCACTAATATTAGCCGTAATCTTTTTAATTAATTCTAAATCATCCGGATAATATAATTTCAACACAATAAAGTTAGAACATTGAGATATAGAAGTAGTTGAAAGCTCACTAGGTCTTTGGGTAATTAACCCCAATATAATCCCATACTTACGACCTTCCTTAGTAATTCTATCAAATATATTATACCCAATTATTTCAATATCATTATCATTCTTTACATACCTATGAGCTTCTTCTATTATCATATGAATAGGAAAACTAGCCCTAGGTTTAATTGCCGTAACATAATTATAAAATAACTTAGCATAAATCTTCGTTAAAGTCTTTGCCATACGTTCATCTATATAATTTAAATTCATATTAACTAACTGTACTGGCGTACCATCATTCTTACTAAAGAATCTCTTAATATATTCATTCTTACTAATAACATCTTTGAATTCAAAGAATTTCTTATAATCACTATTAATAATTGAGTTTAATCGAACCTTTAATTTATTTAACTTATCAAACTGGGTATTAGAGTTTAAAACCCCCTCATTAATAAGAGAAAACTCTAAAGCACTAGCTAAATCATCTAAAGTATAAACAAAGTTAGGAACAATATCCAAAGAGTTTAAATCAAAACTAGTAAAATCTTTCAAAAAATCAATTACTAAATCAATAGCATTCATTTTCCCTTGATTATCTATTAATAAACACTGTTTAAAAGTACGATTATATCCTGGCGATTTAATAGTTGAATCTAAATTAATATTCTTCGTATTATACTTTGTTAGCATAGCAATAATTTGATCACGCAACTGGTTAGCAGTCTTCCCACTAGATAAGATATCCATAACCCTAGATGCAATAATATAATCTTTGTATTTAACAGTCTTTTCATCTTGACTATTAAAAATATAAACCAACCTTAAAGTATTTTCTATTACCGGAATAATAGTAGGATCATCAACATTTAAAAGAAGTGCTAACTCATCTACTCCTAAGAAGTATGCGGGAATTTTAACAATATCCCCATCTACTCTTCCCGTTGTATCAGTAGTATAACATTTATATCCCATGTTAGGAAGTTTATTTAACCCTAAGAAAGCATGATTATATTCCCCATAGACATCAAATATTACAAAGTGCGACTTAGTAGGCATAACTTCATCATTATAGTAAAATATATTTTGAATAATACGCGTAACACTGCAGGATTTACCACTACCTGTATTTCCTAAAACAGCAAAATGATTAGCAAAAAGTTGATTTATATCAGCAGTTATTTTAAAACCAGGATAAGTAAGAGACTCCCCAATTAAAACATTATTTTTATTTGTATAATCTTGGCTACCTAAAATATATTCTAATTCTCTTTTCGTTATAATACGACATCCAGCATCAGCATTAGGTTTCTTAATAACTCCTGGTATAAAAGCATTATTTATAATCTCCCCAATTAAAAGAATCTCGACTGATTCAGCATCGATATTCTCTATTTCACCCACTATTTGGCGATTAGCGTCGTTAAAAACAACATGGTACCCTAAGACACCTGTTTCCGCTTTACCAGCCAAATTTTGAACATAAATCGTATCTCCAAATATCTTAATTACTTTTCCAAACATGATATCACCTATTCTCTATTTATAAGAATATCATATTTTTTTAAAATTTTCTAGAGTAATACTTGCGTTACATTATACTTATATATTTCTAATATACTTACGGCCCTACGACTCTTTACTCCTCCACGACAATAGATATAGTAACATTCATTAGGATTCAAATAACTTTTAAAGTTATAAATTAATTCTTGATAAGGAATATTAATTGCCCCAGGAACATGATTCTTATTGTAAGTTATAGCATCCTCAATATCTATTAATGTCCCCATACTAGAATTATAATCCTTTATACTTATAGATTTCATTTCATCACCTAAAGTATTTTATGTTTTAAAAAAATTTATGGTACTAAAAAACTAGCAACAATGCTAGTTATTATTATTCATCATCATCCCCAAAGAAATCATCAAAAAATTCATCATCACTAATAACATTATTATTAAATACTACCGAATCAACATCAACATTTATTTTTGGCTTATCTTGACTATCTAAAACATTATTTTTTACTTCTTCATGTTTTTCTTCTACTTTTGGTGTAGGTATTTCTATCTTAGTAGGTTCTTTAACTTCTGTCTTAGGTAATTGATAATTATCAATACTTGGTAAGTCAAAGTTAAAGCTACTTTGATTTATTCTTGGTTTTGGCTCTGCTTCAACTGTTTTTGGTTGAGCTTGCACTACTGGTTCTGGTTGAATTATTTTTGTATCTTTAATTGGTGTAGGAGCTACTGGCTCAATTATTGGTTTAATTTGAGGTTCTGGCTCTACTACATTATTAGCAAGTGGTTTTTCGATTTCTTTTAAGACAGTATCAATATCCGGTGTTGGAATATTTATATTTGCAGTATCAGTTTCTGATTTAGGTTCTAAAGTAGGAGTTGAACCCAAAGTATTACTTGCTTCTTGTTTTTTCTTCTCCTCTTCTTTAGCTTTAGCTTCTTCAGCATCTAATTCCGCAATTTTTCTATCTATATCACGCATCATAGCGTCTAAATCCAAATTAGTACTAAAAGGACTACTAGATTTAGGTGCTGCATCAAATGGATTAGGTGTTGAACCACCAAATGGACTTGCCATATTGCCAAATGGACTCATTCCACCCCCAAATGGATTCATAGGATTAAATCCACCACCCATTGGATTATTATTACCCTCAGCCATCATTTTTTCTTTTTTCTTTTCTTTTACAAATGTCTTAATATCAAATATTTCTACTGGTTTAGTTGGCCTTGTAGGAAATGAAGCTTCTTGAATTGTATATCCCCAGTTAACTTGATCATTCATCGGTAATTTAGTTTTAAATGGACTTTTACGTAAACGCATAAGGATAGCTTCACCAAATTTAAGTTTTTGTAAGTCTGTTACAGTTACTAATGGTGTAGAAGCTGTTTTATCTTTTTCTTTAGATTTTACTTCACCACACATTTTACTAATTTCTTCTAAAGCCGCAAGCTCAGTTGAAATTAAATAAATTGTATTACCACAGTTACCACGAATTACCTCTGCAACTTCTTTACCATAAACATCATTTAATTGGGCAAAGTTTTGAATAATAAAGGTAAAACGCATCCCTCTTGAACGAGCTGCCGTAACCATTGAATCAACATCTTTTAATGGTGGCATGTTAGCAAATTCATCTAAAATAAAGTTTGTTCTAATTGGTAATCTACCACCATTTTCTTGAGCAACATCAATTAATGTTTCATAACATTGTTTAATAAATATTGTTGCTAAAGCATGATATGTTGTTTTTTCATCATGAATTACAATAAATACTGCTGTTTTTTGTTTTCCAATATCTAAAAGACTAAAATCACTATGACTTAACATTTCTGATAGGTTTTCACGTGAAGCGAAAAGACGGATTTTTTGTCTAAATGTCGACATGATACCACCCTTAGTTTCACTTGGAGCATTAATTGTATTAGAAGCAAAGATATAAGGAGATGAAGCTTCACCTTTCATAGTAAAGTACTCTTTAGTATAGTTAGATGCTCCTAGCCTTTCTTCGCCAACTGTTGACATAACATTAATTGAATTAATATTAATCTCATCTTCTTTAGCATCTTGAAATAGTCCTAGTGCTAAACCTGAGAAGAAGTCAGCAGCACTCTTTTCCCAGAATGGCTCCCCCTTATTATTAGGGTCATACAAAATATTTAAAGCAACATCATCTAATAACTCAGTTGATTTATCTTTATTACCCATTTTTTGATATTGATAAGGTAATGTTAATGGGTTCCAAGCATTACCATGACTTGGATCACGGAAGTTAAGAACAATAACATTATATCCTAACTCTTTTAATCTATTAGCCGCCGAAGTATAAAGTTCACCTTTAGGGTCAGTAATAATCATTGACTCACCCTTTTTAGCTAAAAGATTAACTAAAGGTTTAACAATACATCTTGATTTACCTGAACCAGAAGAACCAATTACTAAGGTATGGTATTCACCATTATCTACCCAAATTTGATTTTTCTTCATATCGATGGCAAGAGGAACTCCCGCCGCATTAGTTTTTTCATCAGTTGTAGTTACAACCTCAACATCTCTATCTGTTTTAATTTCTTTATCTTTTGCCCATCTAGCATAACCTTTTTCTTCTTTATCTCTTACATCAAGTCCAGGTCGTCCCTTTTCTTTTTCAAAGATATATGATGATACTGAAGAAAATATCATTATCATTGCTATAACAAATAGCATTAAAGTAATCCCTATAAACTTTGGTCCAAAGGCAGGAAATGGATTTAATCCCCAAAGTTTTCCTTCAGCCCCAAAAGTAGTAAAATTCATTACCCCAATGGCACATAAATATAGTAAAAATACACTAAAAACAATAAATATTATTAAATCTTTTGATGATATTCTAAATTTCATCTATTCAACACCCAATTTCTATTAATAATTATACTATATAAAATAGATAATATCTATAACTTTATTTTAGAAAGCCAAATAGCTTCTAGGATTTACTAATTGCCCGCTTGTATTATACATTTCTAGATGTAAGTGGTTACCAGTAGAATCGCCAGCCGAACCAACATAACCAATAACTTGACCAGCTTTAACTGTTGACCCTACACCTAGTCCTTCTTTAAATGCTGACATGTGGGCATACAATGTGGCAGTTCCATCACTATTTTGAATTTTTATATAATTTCCCCATGAATTATGATACTGACGCTTTGTTATTGTTCCATCATGAACTGCTATTATTGGTGTTCCACCAGCTGCTGCAAAATCTGTACCTCTATGTGGTTTATATCCAATTCCTGGAGGTGCTCCAAACTCACAAGAAACATAACTATAACTTTGAAGTGGCATTACAAATCCCGCTGCATTAGCAGTAACTCCACTAATTATTTCTGGCGCGCTATTTGAACCACTATCCCCACCAGTAGTATTTCCTGAAGATATATTACCACGATAATAATAATTTAATATTTTATCATAAGTATATCCTTGTACTGAAGCAAGGTAATAAGAACCATACTGACTCATTCCATTGCCATGGCCCTTATTTGTCCCAGTATTACATACATAATTTTTATATATACTACTAACATTTTGTTCTACCCAATCAACTGGTATTTTCTGATTATTTTGTTTTAAAGTATAATAATTATCGTCTTTAGAAGACCAGCAGAATGCGTCATATTGTGTCGAAACTACCTTGCCATCTTGATATAATATTTCCCCAGCTGTCGCAGTTACGGCATCTATTATTTTTTGATTAGTTGTCGGTCTAAATACTTGGAAATTAGTACTATTTTCAATACTACATGTTCCATTATTTTCATTAGTATGTGTTAATAAATAACTTCTTGCTGCCACAGCAAATGCTTTATAAACTTCATCGTCATTAAAGCCACCTACTTCAGCAGCAACAACACCTGCTACATAATCTTCAAATTGATAAACACCCGCATAATCGCCATTAGTTATTTCAACATTGCTACAGTAGTTTACCACTTGGTCTTTATCCATACCACATATTTTAACAACTTCAAATGAATCATCTTCAATTCTTAAGAATTCTTTAATTACTTTTTGATAATTAGCATTTTGTCCTGATAATATTGATTTATCAGCTTCATCAAAAGATATATTATTATACATAATTATAGTCTTATTTTTATATGCACCAGCAGCCGTTATAATTTTTTTATCAGTTTCATCAAGAGTATCACTAATTTTTTTTTCTTCATCTGAAGAAGAATCAGGTACACTACTATCATCAGTAGCACTACTCATATCTATTGTTTTCAATTCTGTATAATGATTGTTTTTAGTTAAAGTACACGCTTTATTAGCAGGATCTATTTTAGCATTATACATTAAGTCTTTATGTATTATTACAGTTGCAGCAGCATAAACATGATTACCATCGTATTCTCTAAAGTAATTATTCACTGCCCCTACTAGATATTCATCAAGAGTATATGTTCCAGCACTTATCCCATCTTCGATGATTACTGTATCGCATTGAGGTGTATTTACACATGTAATTCCATTTTCTTCATTTCTTAATGATGTAGCAATCATTACAACAAGCATTACAATAAATATAACTAAAATAATTGGTAAAAGAATTGGCAAGATTGGTAAGATTATTTTAAGAAATATATTTGCAACTGCTTTACCGGTAACATTGCTTTTTTTATTACCAGAAAAGGGAGTTTTAATAACTTTATCATTATTTTTATTATCATTATTATTTTCTTTTCCTGCATCATTTGGTTCTTCTTGATTCTCGGCTCCTAATTGGTCTTCAAATGTCTCTTCATCATATGAATTTTGCTGTGACATTGGCCTACGATTCCTAGAAGGATTTTTACTATTAGACCATGGATTATACGATTCCTTGTTTATATTATTTGACTGAGGGTTTGATTTTTGATTTGAAGCTTTAGGTTGCTGTTGACTTATACTATTATTACCATTAGAAGAAATTTGATTTCTTGAAATTGGTGATGCAGAATGTTGAGTTGCAGCTGGTGCTGATAAGTTTGGAGCCGAGCCTTGGCTAGAAATTGATGGAGTACCACTACCTGCATTAGCAGCGGCACCTATACCTTTATCAGCTAAATCCATTGCACCACTATCGGCTAGTTTATTAGTAGCATTTTGTGTTATTTTACCAGCAGGATTAAATTTGTTCATTGTATTCATGGCATTACCAACACCACGAGTTAAACCTTGACCAACTTTTGAATTATTAACTACATCCCCTACTTTTGAACCTATCTTGGCACCAACAGCGCCACCTAAAGCCGCACCGGCAGCAGTAGCGCCACCCTTAACGGCAGTTTGAGCTAGACGTTGGTTAGAATCCACGTTATGCTGTTCTTGTTGTTCTTTGATTTGTTCATTATTATTTTGATTAGAATTCATTTTACCACCGCCTTATAACAATTCTATTTTAACATAAATTTTTATTAAAAAAAACAGCAAAATGTGCTGTCTTATGAGTTTTATAGACCTCCGCCTGACCCAAATGAATCAAGTTCTTCATTTGTACAAATAACATAGATTTGCATTCTTCTAGAACCACAGATAAATAATCCTTGTCCTTGATTATAACCTTTAATATTATTTTTCTCCGCCTCGTTTAAATCAATAAGTTTCCCTAAGTCATCAACGGCTTGTTTTCTTAAGCCCATTACTAAGTAGTAAGAAGCATTATCAAATATTGCTTTACCATGCATTATTAAATTAGGTGCAGCAAAATCTGTTGGTTGTTGAGTAATAATTATAGTTCCACTATTATATTTACGAGAACGTCTTTGAATTTGGGCTAAGAATTCAGCACCTAATTCATTACGTGATGATAATAATACATGAGCTTCATCAACACTTAATACTGATGTTGTATTCTTATCTAAACATAATCCCCAAGCATATTTTAAAATATTAAAGAATATAGCATTTCTAATATTTTCATCACTATTCATTATTTCTTTAATGTTAAATACAACAAAATCGCTATTAATACTTAATGTTGTATGACCATTAAAGTAATATCTTAATTCATTAGTAAATGGTCTAATTTTTAATTCTAATCTTTCTAAAATATCTCGTTCTCTAGTTTTATCTGGCATTGATAAGATTTTACCACGAATTGTAGCATAAACATCATCAAATGTTGGATAATCAGCACTAGTTAATTTAGAAAAATCTGTATTAAAATCTATTTTAAATCTTTTATATGTATCTTGAACAATTTCGCTAAACATCGTTAGAACATCTTCTTCAATATCTGGAGAATAATATTTTAAGAATGCCTTTAATGATTGTAACGCTCTAGTTAATACTGTATAACCAAGTCCTTGAGCTAAATCTTCTTCGTCTGCATCAGCAACGACTTCTAGTGGGTTTATCATTCCATAAGCTCCACCTTTACCAAGGTCTAAGAAGTCGCCATTAAGGAACTTGGCCATATCTTCTAATTCACCTTCTGGGTCAATTGCAATTACCTTATAGCCATTTCTAATATGACTTCTTAATAAAAGTTTTGCTGCTGTTGATTTACCTGATCCAGAAGTACCTAAAATAATCATATTAGCATTATTTCTATTATGCTCTTTTTTTACTTGATACAAGAATTGATTAAATAATACAACACCACCAGAGTAATCAACACCAAATAACATTGAGTTTCCCGCATCTTTAACACTATCAAAGACAAACGGATACATAGCTGCTAATGTAGGACTTGGAATTGGAGTACCAATTCTTTCTTCAATATCTTGTTTTGGAAATATTGGAAGTATTGACTTCAATACTTTTTCTTGTTCAAACATTAATGGAATTCCTTGCATGCCCATAGCATCCAAGAAACTTCTAACATTCATTTTTTTGTTTTCCAAGTCTTCTTTAGAATCTCCCATTATCATTACATGCAATTGGAAATCAAAAATTCTTGATTGAGTTGCGGCTAGCATTTGAACAAATTGTTCTAATGATTCATAATCTTGTCTAATTCTTTCTTGAATTGTTCTATCATTTTCATTTTGATAACGCATTTTTAAGTCAGCGATTTCCTTATTAATCATCTTAGACATTGTACTAAATTCAATTGGAATATGCTTAGCAACTACTTTAACACCAGCAATATTTGAAAGATCAGAAAGATAACCAATTGGAACATATTTTGGATAACTAATTATCGTAAATATAGTACAATATTTACCACTAATAATAAAATCTGTAACATTAAAGTTAATCCCCTTTGGTGCTAATTCACTTTTAATATTCAACATTAAAACATCACCGTCCCAAAATTAGTTGTACTTCCACCATTTAAGAAGTTATCCAAAATCATTCTTAAATCGCTATTAGAAACCTGGAATGCATTTAACCCACAATTAGCAAGTCCCATGCTCAATGTTCTTAGTCGTTTTTGAATTATATCCATTCTTTTTTCTTTAAATAGTAAAAAGTATTCTGTATCAACAACGTTATATTCAGCACCCATAAATGCATTAGCTTTATTTATGTCTTGCATGATTAACTTTCTTTTTACATTGTCATTAGTCTTTTGATATAAGACTTGTAATTGTGCTAAATATGAATTGATATCGACTGGTCTATCAGCAATTGTTAACCAAAATTCGAAATCAATGGTATTATAAAAATTTCTTAATTGAGCAATAACATTATTTTGTGAAAGTTGATCTAAAATAAATATATTTTTAGGTTCAACTTTCACACCACATACAAAATCCCCGTTTTCTAATTGAATCATACCATTTTGAATATTCTTTACCGGTAGCCAATCTTCACAATATTTACTAGTCTCATTTGTTTTAACGATCCCTGAAGACATCTTTCACACACCAACCTTTCCATATGTATCTTCTTCTATTAGTATAGAAGCTTATTACATTACCTATTAACGTCATTACGTTATGATAATTTGGTACAGGCATTACTAAGAACAATGTTACAAATAAAGGCATGCACATAAGCAATATTTGTGTAATGCTCGTTGAATTAAATATTAATAGCATGAACATTGTTATAGTAGCACCGCTACCAAATATTATTAAATCCTTCCAAGTAAAGAAGCCAAATATTAATAATGACTTCTTTGAATTGGCCGGTATTAAATTATTATTTCCCATTTTATTCCTCCTTTATGTTATTTATTGTCCTTTTGCTTATTTTCTTGTTCTATAGCAGTTGTTTTAATTTTTGAAGACGCAGATCTTAAATTATTGCCAAGTTCGAAGACAACGCTTTTTTGACCAAGCGGTAAATCTCTAAAAATTGCACCACTTTCAATGTTCTCTATAACTTCTTTTCGATGATTTAAATAATTTCCATACAAATCAGCACTATCGCCATTTTCGTCGAAGTGACCACCACCGATTGTCGCAGCTTCTTTAATTATTTCAGGATTACTTGCAAATAATCCCGCAAGTTCTCTTCGTTTAGCAATCATTTCTTGACTATTACTATTTAGTTTTTCATATTCTGCTTTACGTTTATCAACATCAAATTGCTCACGTGAAGCCTTTAGTCGTGAAGCTAGTGTTTTCTCATCAATAGTTCCATTGCTAAAATCAGATTGTGCTTTTTTAACACTGGCATCATACACTTGCTCTAAATCTTTAATTTTTCCAGCTGCCATTTTATCTGCTAATGCTTTCATTTCATCAATTTTATTCTGAATTTCGTCCATTGTAGCAGCTTTACGCAAATTTAATTTAGAATTGTATGGTTCATAATCAGCACCAATAGTATTTTTTATATTATTAGCAGTTTCCTTTATGTTATCTATAGCACTTTTCCAAAATCCCGGAGCACTCATACCTTGAGCAGTTCCTTTACTAATTGCCTGTCCAACTTCATCCATAGTCTTAGCATTCTTAGCGTTTCTGTAAGAGTAATAAGCCGATGTATACTTTCTAGGAATTCCAGCTATACCTTTTCCGACTCCTTTCTTAAAGGTGTCAGCAGCATTTTTTAATGATCCATTTTTTAATGCTTGGTGAGTATCTCTAAGAACTCGTCCAGCACCAACAACACCATTAGCAGTAGCAGCACCAAAACCACCTAAACCAGCCATAGCTTGGAATGCTCCAACCTCAGACAATTTATCTCTAATTCCAAGTTTAAAGCCTTTGGAATCAACTCCTGTTATATCACTGATAAGTTTTGGTGCTTCTTTTGCAAATGCAAATAAGCCCAATATTAATAAAGCTTTTACTAAAAGAGCCGTTACCAAACCAATTTCAGTCACGCAACCATATCCATCATTAAACATAGATGACATATTAAATACCAAATTTGGTAAATTTTCTGCAATAAAGGCTACTATTACTATAACAAAAATTCTTACAAATATTTCTGTAAAACAAGAAATTGTCTTTTTTAACCAATTTTGGAAAATTTTCTTTTGACCAGGTATAATTATCGTTAATATAGGAAGTGGAGCTATTAATTGTAAATACGCTAACTTCACTGCTCGTTTAGCAGCGTCAAAACAATAGTTTATCAAAACATATACACAAAACCCACCAGCCAAAGTTGAAATAATAATAAAGTACCCAATTTCCTTGTTCTTAATATTTTTATTAAAATTTCCAAGAGCATCAAAAAGAGTTTGTTTGCCCGTTCTTACTAACTCAAAAGCTGAGCTTAATGACTGTCCTTCTGAGTCCACAATATTGTCTAATCTTGTATTATATTCTTCTTCGCTTGTAATGCCAGCACTATTGTTGTTTGCTTTTTCATCATCTCCAGAAGTTTTGGGATAGTAAAAGCTTTGAAATAATGTGGTTGCAAGATAGGCGCCAGCATCATCACTTGATGTCGGATTAGTATCAAGTATCCATTTAGCAATTAAATTATCACATAAAATTATTTTTTGAATTCTATAAGCATAAGAAAATACTGTTGGAACAAGAGCAATAGCAACAATTGCAATCGCTATGTTAGGAACAATTTTTCCAAGTGAAGTATCACCTTTCGAAGCTTTGTCAGGATCAATAATTGCAGTCAAAAGTGCATACGCAACTAAAAATAATGCTATAACGCCTATAATTATATAAACTCTATTTGCTAATGTTGCCAATGTATCTTGACTTAAAACTCTAGCACTAGCTACAACATTAAATAAATTATATGCATACCCTAATAACTGATAAACAATGCTATCAATAAATAACGATATACCACTTAGAATTGATACTAAAAAATCAGCAATATTACCACTTAGTGATTCTAATACAGACATATAAATTCACATCCTATCTAACTTTCAATATTTGTTCCGATTCCACATACTCCATATACGCCAAATATACTAAATACCCAATTTAATATTGTTGGAATTAGAAATAATAACACTGCATAAATTAATCTTTTTACAGTTTTTTTGCCCACTTTAGATAAATCATCTTTTCCACCAGTAGCTGTAGCTTTAATTAAATCTATAATGGTCATAATAATAACTAGTATTGGCCCAGCTATTTGTATCAACCTAAGTGCATCCTTTAATAAAGCTGTTAAGTCCTCACCCAATATACCCTGACACAGTTTTACCCCATCATCGGTTTCTGCATAACTAACATTCATATTAACTATAAAAATTAAAAAAGAAAAAATAATAAATTTAAGTTTATTAAAAGTCTTATTATTTTTCATAAAAAGTCACCTCAATACAAGGAAATTATAACATAAAAAAAGTAATATTTGTAAAAAACATTACTTTTTTTAATTATAATCCTAAATATGTCTTACAAGCTGTCCAGCCTTCAGCGTCTTTGCCACCTGAATTAGCAACAGCAGTCATTATTAAACCAACAATTGATGGTATAAAGAATATAACAACAGCAGCCATTGCACGCATTGCAAATGATTTTAAAGATTTTTTAATTTCATCATCTTTAGAGCCAACAACAGCTTTTCCCACATCCATCATACCAAATACAATTAATAACATAGGTATAACGATTTTAAATGCTGTAATTACATATCCTATTAAGGTTAACAAACCTTGTAAGTTTCCACAAAATGTTCCAGCGTCCATAAACACATCTCCTCTTTCATAACTCTAATTTTATAAGAAAACTAAGCCATTGTCAAGCAATATTTACGCACATTTTACGGGCATAATAGAGTTATTATATAAAAATATAAATATTAGAAAAAAACTCTATAGGTTTTCCTATAAAGTTATTCATCTTTTACAATGCCAAATAATTTTCCAACAGGTTTCTTAACCCCACCACTAGGAATCTGTTTATCAAATCCCAACTTATATAATAAATCATTAAGAACAGGATTCTTCTCTTTCTTATCATCTAAAGGTGGTATTGCATCAAAAACCTTACATCTTGATTCATACTCAAAATCTTTAATATCTTTCTCACTTAAAAGACTCTTATTTAAAACTATTTTATAATTACGCATTTTTTCTAAAATCATTCTATCGGTACGAATCATTTTATTTAACTTAATAGTAGAAGGTTCAATTAGATGAATTACTTCTTTAATTGATGTTATTTTAGGTGATTCATTAATATCAACTAAAATAACATCATATCTACTATTAGGATTTTTAATAATAGAATCCAATTCTCCTGTTGTAACACTTCTTAAATCACTATCATTAAAATACATAAAATCATTCTTATCTACTTCTACTGCTAAAACACTATAATTAGCATCTAATTGTTTCTTTAACATATAAGTTAGTGTTGTAGCTCCCGCATCCGTAGTTAAATTCTTAATTGCAATAACCCTCGAACCCATAAATACTTTATTTACTGATTCGTTAATAAAATTAGAGTTAATACTACCCGGCGCTAAATTAATATTAGTTCCACTAGTACCACCAGTCGCTCCACCTAAAATATGGTATTGCGCTACATCTTTATAAGTATTAGGATTATCTATTAAATACACAATAGAATCAATATTTTTAGTAAAATTATATATTCCCATTGATACTAAACTAGATAAATACATAGGTGAGTTAACTTCTTTTGAATCATCTAAAAGAAGTATTACTTTACTCATATCTAACCCAAATGATAACTTTTGAATATTAGCAATATTACGATAATCCTTAACTGCTGTAATATCTAGAATCATTTTATTAAAGAAGAAGTTTTGAAAATTACTTACAATTACTTCTGCATCATATTCTCCTCTAACATTCTTTATTACATCAATATTTAAATTAGATAACATTTCACTATATCTATTCGAAATAATTACGTTCATAAATCCTCCTTGTTATAGACCATAAGCCCTATCTAAATCAATAGTTCTTCCCCCAGCATTAAAAGTAAACAAATTACCTAATATTGGTAAATCGGTTCTCGTAAAAAATATTACTCTAAAGTAACTTCTTCCAGGTTTCGCACTATTATATCCTGATACTCTTTTAATACAATAATAATACTTAGTACCAGGATTAGAAGTCTCAAAGTTACCAAAAGACCCATCACTTAATGACCTTGCCCCATAATAATCATCAGGACAAGTACCAGTCTCTTTATAACCACTACCTAATAAATAATTATTTATAATGGCAATACTTCCCGCACTAGTAGACCCACTACTGCTATCGGTTAAACCTTCATATTTTTCTAAAATCGATATTACTTCATTTTTTACTTTAAAAGTCTTAGAATAATTTATTGTAATAGCTAAATAAGCCGAAAATATCAAGATAAATATTATTGCTAATTGAAATATCCAGGTTGATCCAACTGATTCACGCATAATTATACACCATCCTCTACTGGATAGTAAATATTTTTTGAAGTACCAATCAAATTAAAATTAAACATCTTACCAATTATTGGAATATCCAAAGAAAAAAACACTTTAACTTTATAATATTTAACACTTGGAAATTGATTATACTTATCTGACATATTACTATTAACATTTACTGTTTTAATACAAAACATTGCTTTATCTTGAGATTCACTATTAATAGTATATCCTACTCCATCATATTCATTATCACATTTACCAGTAGAACGATATCCTACCGTATTCATATATTCTCTTATTTCTTCCAAAGTACTGCTATCTAATCCATTATGTTTATGAATTATATTAAGCATTTCATTTTTAACATTATAGGCTTTAGTTTGATTAACGGATATGCAAAGATACCCTGAAAATAGCAAGATAAAAACTATAACGATATTAGTTAACCCTAGTGCTCCTACAGACTCTTTCATACCCTTTTATCCTTTCCATGGACAATATATTGTGCTGTCTTTATAATGACACGTAACCCTAGTACAACCACCAGGGTCCGTACATTTTTCACAATATGCTTTACTGCATTTAGTATTAGCGTCCATATTATTTTTAATACTAGGCCATATTATGGTATAGAAAAAAGCCATAAGAAGCCCTACGGCTATTACAACTACAATAGTTGAATTTAATTCTCCTGTGGCTTCTTTCATATTAATGCCTCACTAATTTTTAAAGGTACATTTGCCTTCCCAAGTAGCATCTCCATTTTCGTCATATGCTTGACAAGAATTACATACTTGGCTTCCGTTTCCCTTATCTTGGCAATCACTACATTGAGCAGTAGCACAATAAGTATTAGCTTTAATACTATTTTGAATATTTGGCCAAACAAAGGCATAGAAGAATGCAGCAACAGCAGCTATAGCAACTACTGTTACAACTGTCATATTTAATTCACCAGTAGCATCTTTCATATTTTATCTTTCCTCCTTATCGTATAAATTTATTATATAAAATTTTTTTCAAATTTACAATATCATTTTAAAAAATGACAAAAAAACTAGGTATAAATATCCCCTAGTTCAACACAAATTATATATCTTTTACTATCACTTTTAACTGAATGTGAGAGCAGCCTTGAAAAGATCATAGTCCCTATGAGCTTTTCCTTCAATTACTTTGACATCAAAGCTATAACTTTATAGGCAAAAGAAAACTGGGCTTAACAAATCTCCTAGCTTATCTAATGTTATCAACAATATAATCATGACATTTTTTCTCTAATAATCTAAAATTGCAACAGCGGTCAAGCACATTTGGATAAAGTCTTTTATTATTATACTGTTCATGAAAATGAACTAATTTTTTTAAAATTATTTTTCTATCTTTGTTAATTGAAGACAGCTGGTTTTCCAATAGAAGTTTGTATTTAGCATCTTTAATAGTTGGAATTACTTCTGTTAGTTCTTCGATAGGACATGGTATCATATTGTTAAAATTGATTACACCTAATTTTCCATCTTCTATTAACCAAATTCAACAGCTTTTTTCTTCATTTTTTGATGTTTCGGTTTTGGAGAAGAAAGAGGAGCAAAATAATTATTTCCATTATATTTATACAATATTCCAACATATGGTCGGGTGTGATTTTTATTAAAAAGTACTCTAGTGTCAAATTTTCTTAAATATTCAACATATCTTTCAGAAATATAGTATAAATTTAATCTATTCGGTTCCATATACACTCCTAATTTAAAAGCTAGGCAATTCTACCTAGCGCTTTTTTAACTCCCATTAAGGCTTGGGTACTCCAACTTTTTTAATTCCCACTATGGCTTGGGTACTCCAACTTTTTTAATTCCCACTATGGCTTGGGTACTCCAACTTTTTACGTTTTTAACTGGATACGCTAACCGCTTTTAGAGGATAATAATCATTCAAAACAATTTCAAATGACCCCTCCGGTGGGACCAAGCCCATAGTCCTCTAAAATATTATATGAGCTTTTCCTCATTTAATACATGTTTAATATACCATAATAAAAACACTTTTTAAAGTGTTTTAAGCATATTTTATTATATTTTGTTATCAAATAGTTAATTAGTTGTTGAATCTTCTTCTATAGCTTCACCCGAAACAATAACCTTCAATGAAATCTTTTGACCCGCAATAGAAGTAGGAGCATCACTAGAAATCCATACCTTAATATTATGAGTAGTAACATCTCCAGTCTTCCCCTTAGCAGCAACAAAACCATTTTCTTTCATAAGTAACCCTTCAGTTTGACTAGTCAAAGTACTAAGAAGTGCTGGTGTACCACCATCAATCGAATACATTAAATAATCATAATTAACAGGTGTATTAGCAACATTAGTAACATAAATATTATATTTATAATTTAAAGTACCATTATTAGTAACACTAAAAGAATAGCCTTCTGTATTAAGCCCCTCATCATCTTCTAAAGGAATACTTTGAGTAGTTATAGTTTGACTTTTACTTAAAAATTGAATAGACAAAGAACCACTTTCTACTACCTGAGTATTAGTAGATTCATCTACTTTCATAAATAAAGCATAACTGGTACCTAAAATTATTACAACCATAACAATTACAGAAACTAAAATTATAGTGGCTTGTCTTTTAACAATATTGTCATAAGTCATTGGTCACACCTCTTTATTTTCTATCTATTAATAGGATAACATTTTTTATAAAAAAAATAAAGTCCTTTTTTTAAGTAAAAGCAAATTTAACAATTACCCCAATATTTCTTGAAGAGACTCTTTAAATAAGGTATAATTTATCTTAGAAAATAGTAAAGGATTTGATTAATTTGAATAAGAATATATTTAGAGAATATGATATTAGAGGGGTTTATCCTACAGATATTAATGAAAAAGTTGCTTATACTGTAGGACAAAGTTATGGTTCTATCTTACAAAGTAAGTATAATAAAAAAGTGATGACACTAGGTTATGATAATAGATTATCTTCCCCCAATCTACACAAGGCTTTACTTAAAGGGCTTTTAGAAACTGGGATTGACGTTATTGATTTAGGACTCGTTACTACCCCTATGTTCTTTTATGGTTGTATTAAGACTAATACTTTAGGAATGATGATTACAGCATCCCATAACCCCAAAGATGATAATGGTTTTAAATTTAGTTTTGATATGCTAGGAAATGCTAGAGGTAAACAAGTATATGATTTTAGAGATTATACTCTAGCTGGCAATTTTATTAAAAGTGCTACTTTAGGTAAAGTAACTAACTTTGATATTTATCCCTATTATAAAAGTCTAATAAAAGATAGTATTAATATGGGAAATCGCCAATTAAAAGTTGTCGTTGACCCAGGTAATGGTACTACATCTCTTTTTGCCGAAGAACTATATAAAATGTTTCCTAACCTTAATGTTACAATGATTAATAATGTAAGCGATGCTACATTCCCTAATCACCACCCTGACCCAGCTGTTTATGATAATCTAAAACAACTGCAAAACAAGGTTCTAGAAGTTAAAGCTGATATTGGTATAGCATTCGATGGTGATGGTGATCGTGTCGGATTTGTTAATGAATTAGGAGAAATTGTTCCAATAGATAAATTCATGGTTATTGTTTTAAGACATTACTTTCCTAAAATTCAAGATAAAAGAACTTTACACGATGTTAAATGTTCTAAAATTGTAAGTGAAGAAGCCGAAAAACTTGGTGGCAAAGCCATTCTTTCTCGTACTGGAGCATCTTATACTAGAGCCGAAATAAATATCCAAAATATTCCTTTTGGTGGCGAATACTCCGGTCATTATGTCTTCAAAGATAATAAATTACCAGGCTTCGATTCCGGTATTATCTCCGGTTTAAAAATGTTAGAAATATTATCTAATAATGAAAAAAAATTCAGTGAATTACTAGACGGTATCACTAAGTACTACAATACTCCCGAAATAAAGATACCTGTTAATGATGATAAAAAAAGTTTAATTGTCGCAAAAGTTAAAGAATATTGTCAAAATAAAGGTTATAATATTATTGATATTGATGGAGTTAGAGTTGAATTTAATGATTCCTGGGGCTTAGTTCGTCAAAGTAACACGGGTCCTAATTTAACCCTTCGTTTTGAAGCTACTACCCAAGATAGATTAGAAAACATAAAAAACGAATTTATGAGCATTATTGATAATATTAAATAAGAGGGTTTATATGAAAAAGAAGAAACAAATAATTACCAGTAAAGATTTACTTAACTATTACATAAATAAAGTTAGAAGATACGAAGACTTATCTTTAGAAGAAGAAGTTAATCTAAGAACCTATTGGAACTATCGAAGACGTCATCAACACGTCATGGTTCATATGGGACAATCTCTTATCTGTTTAGGTTGTGGCTTAACTAATGCTTATAAAAATAGTTATGAAGATGAAGATAAACTAATGACCGAAATTTATAATGAATCCGAAAGACATAACAATATCTTTATTTTAAATAATAAGAATTATTCTTTTGAAGAAGTAGATTATTTGATTTCTTTATATCATATTGCATTAAAAAATAATGATAATATTTTAAGTATATTAAGGTATTTAAATGAAGAAGATTCTAAATTAACTTTAAAAAGAACTAAGCCGTTTTAATTGGACTTAGTTCTTTCATTTTCTATTTTTTCTTTAATTTTTAACACTTCATCAACTGATACTTTAGTAAGCTTAGCTATAGTTTCAACATCAAAATTATTTTCTAAAGCTGTTTTAATAATTTCTTGTTGTTTTTTCTGTTCGCCAATAATTTGACCTTCATTTTTAGCTATTTCACGGCCAATCTTTTCCCACTTGGCATCTTCAATATCCCTATCAACATAAATTAAATTATTAATTTCACTTGAATAATCTTCCATAAAATTTACCACCTTACTAAATATTGGACTATTACCTACTAATTGTCTAGATTCTTCGATACTATCACTCGTTAACAATTTTAAGGCATGATATAACCATTTCTTGTCTTCATTATAAGCAATTTCTTCAACATTTGCAAGAGATACATAAATTAATTTTGGCGTATAAGGCAAGACTTCATTGGTTTCTTCTTCTCTCGTTGTAAACACATTTACTAACTTATCTTTAAACAATTTTATCTTATTTTTAACAAACACTAGTTGTACAAAATTAAGCTTTTTATATTCTTCCCCATTAACATGATCCTTCAGAATAATACGATAAGCATATTGATTATTTTTCAAAATATTTTCTGGCGTTAAATTAGTATAAGCCTCAATGTTTATTAAAGTATCATCCGCTACATGCAGTAGTAAATCTACAATCATTTTCTTATTACTATGTTGTTCAATAGGAAGTTCAGTATCAACAAAATAAGCCTTCTCAATGTCCTTGGGATCAATACCAAGTAAGTTAACAATAATTGTATTGATAAACTCTGGAAATGTTTTGCACACAGTTTTAAATGGCCCATCATATATCATGGGAATTTGAAAATCCGGATTCTTCTTCTTGATATCTACAAGACTAGTTGAAATATCATAAACTTTGTTTTTGTTTATTGTCTTTTGCATGCTTTCTTCTCCCTTCTCTGTTGCATCTTAATAAATTTTTTGCCATTTTCCCACCTCCTTTCCGAAGAGGGCTTAAATACCACCCTCTAATAATATTTATTACCGGTAAAGTGTCGTTTTTCTTTTTTCTCAGGCAAACTTTTTCAAAAAAATGCCAAAAAATATCAAATTTTACATAATTTTGACATAAAATAAACAAAAACTCAATAAAAAAAGAAGAAATCATCTTCTTCACAAAATACCCTTATCAATTTTTTTCTTTAGTATTTTACAACCACCTAAATAAATAACCATCAAAATACTAATAATAATTAGCTTTTCAAGCCCAGCAGCTATTAAATAAAAATAGCCAAGTAAAAATTCAAATAAAGCTAAAAAGTTATTTCTACTTACCTCCAATAAACATAATACAATACATATAGCAAAACAATAAACCAAACTATTAAACAATAATCCAAAATTAATGCTAACTTTCAAATTAAATATCAAAGAAAACAATCCCCAATTCAAGAAACATACAAAATTAATAATCAAAACATTTAATAAAATAACAACCATGGTCATTAAAAATATCCTAACTTTTTTTGCTCGTGAAACTAATAAAGAAAAACTATATTCCAAAATAAATTTTAAATTCAAGAAAGCAATATATATTAAAAAACAAAGGAAGGTTAATCTTGCAGTCAATAAAAATATATCTAAATCTTTAAAATCAACACAATCATAAAATAACATAAAAATATTATAATTAGGTTCTAAAATGTATTGGCCAAAAATAATTATTGATATTGTTAAAATAAAATAAACAAAAAGTTTCAAATATCTTTGATAAAAGCTTTTTTGCTGTAATATTAAAAATCTAAACATTATAACCTCTAATAAACTTTTCAAATAAATTATCTATAATTATATTACAAGAATATAAAATTATAATAATTCCTACTGAAAATAGCAATTCTAACGAAAATGAAGAATACTCCAAAGGAATTAAGTAGTACCCTATAAAAACATGAAAATCCCCTAAAGTAACTACACTATAATTATATGGATATACAACCAGCACCACCGCTAAAACACATATCACTATATAAATAATATTATAATATTTCTTAGGCAATAAAAATATATAATTTATCATATTAGTAAATAAGAATATAATAATAAATGTCCTAACAAAATAAAATACTAAATAAACAAAATAGTTAATATTATACTTATATATTTCAAAAATATCTATTTTAGCACTAACTCTTAAAAATACACATATAGCAGTGAACCCCAATAATATTAAAAATGAATATAAATCTATAACTAGATTATAAGCACTCATTGTTTTTAAGTAATTACTTAAATTCTTTTTTCTTATAATATAAGCTGCATTTTTAAAAAAAAATTTAGCTAAAAAAATAGCGTTGCAAATAAAAATCAAGAATACCACTGTAAGAAAATAAGGATTAACATAAGTATCATGCATAGCTTTAAAGAAAAAATCTTTTTTATTAATACAAGAAATTGAAAGAAAAGATAACATAATCATGCCAATTAAAGACATTTTAAAATATGATGTTTTTCTAAAAACGTTTAAAAGATTTTTAATCTTTTTCATTTAACATTCCATCCTCTATATAAAGCATAACATCACTTAAATCTACAACATCATCCATTATATGAGTAGTTATTATTATCAACTTATCTTCATTTTTTACTTTTTTTAAATATTCTTTTATCGCCACTACTGATTGTCTATCTATACCATTAAATGGTTCATCAAGTAAAATTACTTTTTGGTGCTCCATAATTGCCTGAGCAATACTTAATTTTTGCCTCATTCCAAGAGAATACTTACTATATTTTTTATTCATATCATCTTTTAAATTAACTATTTCTAAAGACTCAACAATATCCCTTTCCGTCGCTACATTTCTAATAGAAGCCAAAAGCTTTAGATTTTCTAACCCTGTTAAATCATTAATAAATGAAGGCTGTTCAATAACAATTCCTAAATTATCAGGAATTTCATTAATCATATTATAATTCTTATTATCAAATAATACATTACCTTTATCTTGAAGATATAATCCCGCAATAATTTTTAATAAAACACTTTTTCCCGAACCATTTCTTCCTACAATAGAATAAATTTTTCCACTCTCAAAAGAATAAGATATTCCATTCAAAACATTCTCATTTTTAAATCTTTTTGAAACATTTTCTAACTTAATTTCCATGACTAATCTCACTTTCTTTTTCTACAAATTTAACAAAACTTTCTTTATCTTTATATACTAATTTAAATATCAAAACTAAACTTATTAAAATAACTATTCTTATTCCAATATACAACAAAAAATTTTCTGCTCTATAAAAATTAAATTGATTAATAAGATTAAAGCAATCTGTAACATCAACCTTAAAAACGTTTAACAACAATATTATTCCAATGCCACAATATGATATTACTTCAATTACCATAAATATTAGATATGATACAACGATTGAAGCATAATAATTATTAACTATTCTTGCCGAAATCAAACTTATAAATGCATATATTAATGTCATAATAAAAATACTAAAAATTTGAAGAAAGAAAAATTTCCAACCCATATTTAAATATATCTCTGGAAAAGACGCAATTGATCCATTTATTGTTTCTTTGGCATCAAAATTACCTTTACACACAATCATACAAAATATAAAGATAATAGTAAATGCTATAGGTATAACTAATGCATACTTAAAGGCACCTTTTACTAAATTCTTTTTAAATTTCAAGTAAGACTCTCTTACTAACATTGTTTTTGCTTCACCACAATTAAATATTTTACTAATTTTATATAGTACCATAATTGAAACTAAAGCAACCAAAATTAAATTTAAGTACCCAAGTGGTGTAAATTCCAATATATAATGATAAACCGTTAATGTATCACCAGTCGAAGAATAATGACTCCCATTAGCAAAGAAATCTTGACACATATCACTCTCAACATTAGCTTCAACTTGACAATATAAAGTCAATGACTTATTTAAATTAACATCATCTATATAATTATATTTGTAGTCAAAAAACAAATAGCCAATTCCTACAACAACAATCATTAAAAACATAATAATTGCTGGATAATTAATAATTTTCTTTTTCATAATTTTACTCCATTCGCTTTAAATTTTTCAAAAAATTGGGGGATAGACAATATTTAACTAAAAAATTTACATTACCTATTAATAATTAAGGTATCATTTTTTCATCAAGATACCAAGAACCAGAATGACTAGCAGAAGTTGGACCATAGCTAGGTCTTCTAAAATGTATAGAATATGAGCCAGTAAATCCAGAATTAGTTATATGATTATCATACTTAAGCTCAGAACGATTTTTATCTAAAATCTTCGTCCAAAGACTTGTTAGCGAAAAGCATTCATTGTCGCTTTCACATTTAACTCTTACATCAATATCTTCTCTTGCAGCTGATGTTAAATTAATTGTCCCTATATTTTCATAATATTGCTTACTATTCGTTACTTTTCTAACATTATTAATACCAGATACTTCTTTATGAAATCCTGGGACTTTTACGCCAGCGTAACCCATAAAGCCATCAATAGCATTAGCTGTAGTAACTCCAATAACAAATAATAATGATAAACCTAAAACGATATTGTTAAATAATTTTTTCTTTTTCATATTTCCTCCCACTAATTGTCTACCCAATTTCATTATAACATAGTTAAATATAATTTCAATTATATTATATTAAAATATGCATAAATACAATATTTAACAAGTCTAGTAAGCAGTTAATAACCATCTCATAAATTTTTTATTTACTTTCCATAGCCTCAAAACTCCTTATTCTTCAAAGTACCAAGTACTATATCCTCTTAAATTATAACATAGCCCTAAAAATTTACAATATAAAAAGAAGGAGACATTCCTTCTTACAACTTACATATCACCAAAAACAAATTCCTTATTTACCATAAAATATTCAATACCTGAATATACCGACATACATGTTGCCAAAAGTACTAAACCTTGACCAACACCAATACCAAATAATTCAAAAGGTAAATTACTAAATAACACTAAAGTAAGTCCTACCATCATACAAGCAGTCTTAATCTTACCTGCTATCGATGCCGCAACAACCTTGCCCTTTGACCCACTTACCATTTTAATTGAATCTACAAATATATCTCTAGTAATAATAACTACCGGCACAATTACCGAAATATCTCTATTATAAGCAAGTAATATAAGTAACCCATTAACTAAAACTTTATCAGCAATCGCATCCATTACCTTTCCAAAATCAGTAACCATATTATATTTACGAGCTATCTTACCATCTAACATATCTGTTAAACTAGCTATTACAAATAAAACACCCGCAATAATATAATTTAACTTCAAAGTAATTCTTCCCGCTATTAAATAAACAGGCCAATTAAACCCTAAAATATGAGTATCCATTCCTATCAATATTAATATAATAAAAGCAAGTATAATTCTAGATATTGTAATTTTATTAGGTAAATTCATAATACCCTCCTATTTCACAAAACTAGCAATCGTAGTTACTGTATTTCCTATCGTAATTTGTTTTACTGACCAAAATATAACCAACGCTACTAAAACAATAACTAATAAATATAATAAAAGATAATTCTTTGTTTTATATCTACTCTTATTATCAGTATAAGGACTCATAATCCTAATTTCACCAGTAGCTTCCATTTTATTTTTTTCTTTAATTTGATTTTCGATTTCTTTAACAGGTATCTTTGATGTTGCTTCAAACATATACTCATTAAATTCATCAACCATTTTATCAGGATTCATTCCTAAATACTTAGAATATTCCCTAATATAATCTTTTAACTCAAATATATCTTTAAAACACCCCATATTACCTTCTTCAATATTATTTAATACGGCAGGTCTTATTTTTAAATCAGCACTCGCTTCTTCTAAAGACACACCTGATGTTTCTCTTGCACTTTTAAGCAAACAGCCTATTTCGTTCAAGATATTTCACTTCCTTTTGTTTTTATGGACAAAAAAAGAATAAGATCTAAGTAAGCCATGTTCTGTCCTACCAACGTAGGGACAAATATTTATCTAGTTACCTAAGTAACTCCTTTACGCCGTTTTGATTCCTTTGTAAAGACTCTCCCACCAATTTTGGATTTCTTACTCGCGGGGTTTACCTCGTTCCACCTACTAAGTTTCCCTAGTATCTCGTCTCTTTGGCACTTTTATATCTAATCTAACCATTTAACAGGTTATTTCAAAGCCGTTAGCAAAAAGCTACCTAGAGTTATTTATTCCTCTAGCACGAACACTATAGCCATTCCAGGACTATGTAAGCATGGACTTTCCTCAAGTATTTTAAAATACCAGCATTTGTCTTTTCTTAAATATTATTCACTTTTTCCATAAACTATTTTTTCTAATTGACTGATTCTTTTAAGAAGGTCGACATTATTAACACTTCGTCTTGAATCACTCTCAGCCACCGATTCAAGCTCCTTTAATTTACGTAACTCACTACGTAAACGATTATTTTCCTCAGTTAACGTATTTATCTCTCTATTTAGACTCTTAATCATTTTATTATACTCAGTATAATCTTTAATAATCATATCTAAAAACTTATCCACTTCTTGAGCCCTATAGCCCCTAGCGTCTACCTTAAATTCTTTTTCTAAGATATCTTGTGGTGTTAAAATAATTCTATCGTTAACCATAAAAAATTTTCCCTTCTTACAAAATTATTATAAACTATTTTTTATGTCTTTGTCAACACACCCAATACTTACCTTTAAATCCATAACCTCCATAATTAACCTACTAATATAATAATCAACCCGCATAAATATATTATCCTTTCCTACATATATAATATTATATTAAATTTATTTTGTCATAAATTCGACAAAAAAAGTCAAAATTATGCGGTGTAAACACGATAAAAAGTTCTATCCAAGAATAAGTTTTTATAGTATAATTATCTTGGTGGTTAGATGAAATACCCAGGACTTAATAAATCATACCAAAAAGAAAAAATATCTTATGCTAATCGTGGTATGGACTTAGAAAATTTACTTAATGAAACAAATAACTACTATATTGAAAAAGGTATAGCCTTAATATATAAAAAACCAACTCCAATTGGAATTAGTAAAGTAAGCTATGTTAATGGAAAACAAATTATTAAAGAAGGCTTTTTCCAAAGTCCTTCAACTCTAGATTATAATGGTGTTTATAAAGGATATTACATTGATTTTGATGCCAAAGAAACAACATCTAAAACATCATTTCCCCTAACTAATATCCACCCACACCAACTTACCCATATTAGAAGAGTAATTAAACATCAAGGTATTACTTTTCTAATTATTAAAATGTGTGCAACTTACTTTTTATTTCCCGGTTGGGATTTAATTGATTTTGTCGATAATAACACAAGAAAATCTATACCTCTAGAATATATTAAAGAAAAAAGCTATGTAATTAAGGAAGGATTTATTCCACCCCTAGATTATATTAAAGCTCTAGATTTGTTAATAAAGGAGAAAACTAAAAATGACAAAGAAATCTACTAAAGAAAAAGTTCAAAAAAAGGTAAATAATAAAATTATCTCAATAAAGAAGAAATTAAATGCTCAAGATAATGTTGATAAAAAAATTAGAAAGCAAAAACGGCATGTCTTTCTAATTATTATGCTTATCATTCTTATTGCAATATTTTTAATGGGACTTGCTTTCATTATATACATAATAGTGTCTGCTCCCGATTTTAATACCGAAGAATTATACAGCCAAAGCTCGACAACCTTACTCGATAAAAACGGCAATGAATATGCCCGCCTAGGTGCCCAAAACCGTGAATTAGTTAAATACGATGACTTACCTCAAGTTTTAGTTGATGCCATAGTAGCTACTGAAGACTCAAGATTCTTCCAACATGATGGCTTTGATATTGCCCGTTTCCTAAAAGCCTCTTTATCTCAACTATCAGGTAATGATGGTGGTGGTGCATCAACCCTAACTATGCAAGTAGCTAAAAACACTTATACCGATGCTAAACTAACCTCAGGCCTTAAAGGTATCATTCGTAAATTCACTGATATTTATATGTCAATATTTAAAATTGAAAAAAACTATACTAAAGAAGAAATCATTGAATTCTACGTTAACTCAAACTACATGGGTGCTAGTAGCTGGGGCGTTGAACAAGCTTGTCAAACATATTTCGGTAAAAGCGTTCGTGATATCAGCTTACCAGAAGCAGCCTTAATTGCCGGTATATTTAATGCCCCAACAAGCCTTAATCCTTTTGCCAGTGTCGATAATGCCACTGATAGACGAGATACCGTTCTTTACTTAATGTATCGTCATGGTTATATTACTGAAGAACAATATAACGATGCCAAAGATATCTCTGTTGACTCTCTAATTATTGAACAAACATCAAAAGGCTTAAATAAATATCAATCTTTCATTGATACCGTAATCGATGAGGTTCAAAAAAATACTGAACTAAACCCTGTTAAAGTATCAATGACTATTAAAACTACAATGGACCCAACTGTTCAAGACGCTCTAATCGAAATGAATAATGGTGCTTACTATAAATGGAAAAATGACTATGAACAAGCTGCTGTTGCCGTTACTGATATGCATGATGGCTCAATCACCGCAATAAGTGGACGTCGTAACCAAAGTGGCGAAAGGCAAAAGAATCTTGCTACAACCTACCATACCCACCCAGGATCAACAGCTAAACCAATATTCGACTACGGCCCTCTAATTGAATACAACAACGCCTCTCCTGGAACATACTTCTTTGATGAAGATATGACTTACTCAAATGGTCAAAGTATTAAAAATGCCGACGGCAAACACTGGGGTATGATGACAATGCGTAAAGCACTATCTGAATCCCGTAACATCCCAGCCTTACAAGCCTTCCAACAAGTTGATAAAACGAAGATTGCCGAATTTGTTCATTCCCTAGGAATTAACTATGGTGATACCCTATACGAATCATACTCTATTGGTTCCTTCGATGGTGTTACTGCTCTAGAATTATCTGCTGCCTATGCTGCCTTTGGCCGTGGTGGTTACTATATTAAACCATATTCTTATACTGAATTAACTCTAAATAACTCTAATGAAACAATCGAAAATAAACCTAAAAAAGAAAAAGTTATGAGCGAAGCCACTGCCTACCTTATTACATCAATACTTGTTAGCGCGGGTAATAATGGAGTTGGTGGAAACTTCAAAATAAACGGCACCGAAATAGCTGCTAAAACTGGTACTTCAACTTGGGATGGCAATGCCTTAAAAGCTGCTGGTATTAAAACCGAAGCCTCTCGTGATAACTGGAACTGTACTTACTCACCAGACTACTCAATTAGTTTATGGTATGGTTATGAACAACTTATGAAAGATTACTATACTCAGTCAATAAGTGCTGCTGGAGTCAGAAAGAGATTAATGGCTGGTATTGCCAAAAAAATCTATAAAACAAACTCTAAATTCGAAGTACCTTCTAGTGTAACTAAAGTGGAAGTTGAAAAAGACACTGTTCCATTACAACTACCAAGTGAATATACCCCACAAGATATGCGTACAACAGAATTATTTAAAACAGGAACTGAACCAACTGAAGTATCCAATAGATACCAAGGCTTAGATAATCCAACTAATGGTAAAGCTACAACTAGTGGTAATCAAATAACTTTAAGTTGGGATGGAATAACTACACCAAACGCCATAAATCCTGAATACTTACAAAACTATTTCAACGATAATTATGGTCAATTTGCTAATAATTACTATAACAAACGTATCAGTGCGAATAATACTTCTCTAGGTACTCTAACTTATGATATTTACTTAGAAACTGATGGTACTCAAAAATATATTGCTTCAACTTCAAATACATCATATACTTACCAAGGAAACCCTGGTACAAGTTATAAATTTGTTATTAAAAGTGCTTACACTATATTTAAATCTAACGCATCAAGTGGTTTAGTAATAAATGCTAACACTGGAGGTAATGCAACCGATAACATTAATCTTAAACTAACTAAGAGTGATGAATGTATCATCAAATCAAATAATACTGCTGAGTATTACAACGATTCCTTCCCTGTTAGTGCTACTGATATTAATGGTAATGATATAACTGATAAATTAACTAATAAAAAAACTATTATTACTAACTTAGATAATAATAGTGAGGTTAAATCAATTAATAAATCTGTTCAAGGAAAATATAAAATAACTTACAAAGCAACCTATAATGGTACTGAAGTAACTATAAGTCGTACAATTACTATTGCTGACGTTTGTGATTAGTCTTCTTAAGAAGACTAATTTTTTTATGTCCAATTAAAAAACAAGATATTTCTACCTTGCTTATTTAATACGATATTCTTCAGTTTCAATATCTGCAATAGATTTAACATTAATAACTGGAGATTCTGTAACTACCTTAACTGGTTCACTATTTACATTATTACTATTAAATATAGTACTTTGACTTTCCACTTTAATTGGTTCACTAACCCTTGGCATTACGGGCTCACTACTTGGAGTTTTAAAAATAGATTCTACCGTTACTTCTTTTTGTTCTGGCATACTTGGTTTACTATCAAAGATTGAAGTCTCTTCATTTTTTTCTTCAACTGGAGTAATCTTAATATCACTTAAGTTAGGAATAGTAATTTCTGGTTCTTTGACTTCCTTAATAGTAGGTTCAACATCAGGCATATCAAAGTGAATATCTTCAAATACTGGTTCATTACCATTACTTTCTGGCATTTTAACCTCTTCAACAGTCTCTTTAACTTGGCCTTCTGGTGAACTAACCATTACGATATCATTATCCATAGCACTAGTATCTTTTAAATCAGTATTATCTAAAGAACTACTCTCTTTTTTCTCCTTATTTTGTCTTTTCTTAGTATCACTTACCGCTAATAACAACGTAATAATAAATAATACTAATAAAACCCCAATAGTAGAAAACAAAACAATAGGAAAATTTCCACTACTGTATATCTTAGTTATAATCTCTTTCATATATTTCCCTCTATTCTATATTAAAAGAATACCATAATCTTTCAACTTTTTCAATAAGTTTAATTAATTTTTATCCATTCCCCCAAATATTTCCTGCAACACTTTTTTCTCCCCTAAATAATTAAAATAATGATATTTACCAATTTTTAATTTCTTAATATTTCTATCGTTCTCATAAATAATTTTATCATAATCTAAATCATATAAATATCTTTCTAAGAAAAACTTATTTTCTAAATACTTTCTTTTCTTAACAAAATAAATAAGTTTATACCCTAAAAAACTAATAATAATCAAAATATTAATCTTACCCTTTATATTAACTACTAAAAAAAGTATAAAAGATATTATCGATACTAAAATATATACCCCATTAGAATACACATATCCCATAAACTTATTAAGCATAGTATGAAAAATTATTCCCCCATCTAAAGGTATCATAGGTATTAGATTAAATATAATTAAAGTCGTATTAACATTGTAAAACATCTTATAAGTATAAGTATTAATAAACCCTAGTTTATAAAATATACCAAATACTAAATATAAAACCACTTGATTAAAAATACCACCTAAAGCAATAACTAACTCCCTATTCAAAGAATAATTTAACATCTTATTCGTCCTTGTAATACCACCAAAAGGATATATCTTAACCTCTAAAATCGGCACTTTAAAAACCCTCAGCCAAAAAACATGACCCAGCTCATGAAAAATAACTATCCCTATCGTTAAAAGTATTCTTTTAAAATTACCCGCTAAAAAAGATAATAATATAACAAAATAAGTGCTAAAATCAATTTTGATAGTCTTCATACTTTATATACTCATTACCACGTTCTAAAGTCAAGTAAAGCTTATCACTTAAAGTCGTACTTAAAAACTCACCCTTATTAACATAGTCCATTAAAGTAAGTTTACTTATATCAATATTTGAATACCAAATATCTACACCATCAACCCCCTGTACAATACAAGTATTTTTTAAAGAATCTTTATCCCCTAAATAAACAATTATTCCACTTTCAATAACCGGTACTAAATAATTATTACTAACACTTAAAATACTTCCATTTAAATAATCTTCAATATGACTATAGCTTAAAGTTTCATTAAATACACTACTTGTATCTGGTACCTGATAATCTTTAACTAAAGAACCAAAGTACTTATTATATAGACTATTAAACTTCGTAAAACTCCAGGAGTTAGTATAGATATTTTTTTGGTAAAACTCTTTAACATTATTATTCTTATTAATAAGAATAATACTAACTAGTAAAAAAATAATACTTAAAAGTAACTTACTAACTATTCTTTTACTTAAAAGCTTAACCTTAATACTGCTTTTATCCTTACTATTATCTAAATACTCTTTAATTAAATAATCATCCAAATCTAATCACCCAGTAAATTATATGGTGCCAAATTATGAAATAATACCATAACCATAAATACTAATACTTGATTTAAAGTAATGCTAAAATTAAAGAATATTATAAAGTTAATAATTAATTTCAAGAGATCATTCTTAATATACTTCTTTAGAACATATTTATTTAATACCCAAAGTAAGCTTAACAAAACTAAGTAATAAAAAATTTTTCTCGTAAAAACCATAATAAATAACCACATTATCAAATATTCACTAAGTCTCTTCTTACCTAAAAAGTTAAATAAAACAAAGCAAGTATTAAACGGCGAAAAACTATAAAATAAAATATCAATTAATAAATATATCATAAGCTATAGTCCTTTAATATCGCCACATAGTTAGAAGTATTCTCTACATACTCTACTTCAATCTTATCTTTATCAATACTTTTAATCTCTCCCACTAAGATATTTCTAGGCATGTTAGTTAAACCACTTGTATAAACCTTATCGCCAACTTTAAAATTGCCTTCTATATTTAAAATACTTCCTTCTAAAATACCTATCGTGTTATTAACTTTCACTGATAATTTCAAACTTTGAGATGCCTTCAACGTCTTATTCTTATCCGTAACCCCAATTAACCCAAACTGATTTATAACCGGAGCATTATCTTTAAAAGAATAAGCACTATCTAAAAAATAATACTGACTATTATATAAACTTCTAATCGTTACCTTAGCTAAAATATAGTCATAATCTTCATACGTTATTTGACTTAATTCTTCTAACTTTTGTTTTAAATCATTATTACTAAGCTCTAAAACATTGTTTTCTACACTTACTTTATCACTAAATCTTAAATACCCAATAACTGGCTCTACAACTAAAAACAATAATATCATTACTCCATAATATAGCCCACACTTAAATTTCTTCATCTTTGTACTCCTTATGATTGGTTATGCTGTAATAAGAACCTTTTCCTATTATGATATGGTCAATTACCGGAATATCCATTTCCGTACCCAGTTTAACCATTTTTTCCGTAAAAACCTCGTCATTAAAAGACGGCTTCGGATTACCCGACGGATGATTATGTATTAAAACAATTTTTCCCGCTCCACAAGATACAGCTTCCTTAAAAACTTCTCTTGGATGTACCACGGACTTATTAATCGTTCCCATAAATATCGTCTTTGAACTAATTAAATTATTTTTCACATCTAAAAACACCGCCACCAACATTTCCTGCATTACACCTACAAACTTATACTTAAATAATTCATATATCGTCTTACTATTAATCATTTTAACAGTTTCTTTATTACTTTCTGCTAAGACTCTCTTTCCAAACTCCAAAGCCGCTAATAAAGTAAGTGCCTTAACCTCCCCAACCCCTTTAATTTTACTCAACTTTTCCCAGGAAATATTGCTAAAATTCTTTATCCCATCAATTTCATTTAAAATCTTAGCCGATAAATCCTTAACATTACATTCCTTCGTCCCACATCTTAGCAAAATTGCCAATACTTCATCATTGCCTAAAGCCCCCGCGCCATACCTTTTTAATCTTTCACGTGGACGAATTTCCTCATCCATCTCTTTAATCATGTAATTCATTTTGATACTCCTTCAATATTTTTTCTCTCACCACCCTTATCTTATCTGCACTAATACTAGTATTTTTCAAAATCATTTCATAATCATCTAACTTAGTTATAAATTCCTTACTTGGATTAATAATTTTTAAGTAATAATTTATATTATTATTTTTATAGTACTCTTCTCTTGAATTTAGTATTTCTTTGTCTTTAATAATATCAATATATACCCTGTAATAATCATTATCTAAAACAACAATACCCCCCATCTTATTAGCAACATCTTTAGCATTGTCGATATTTTTATATACTCCAACTTGTACCGCGTAAATAGACTTTACCGAAGTTGCTAAAGCTTCAATGTTTGTATCAAATTTTTTAAAGAAAAATAGCCCTAACCCAAAACCAACTAGAATAGCTCCTAGTATTGTTAGTAATGTTTTCTTCATAATTATCACCAACATTAAAGTACTACATAATTACAAAATAATTTGTCGAATAAAGTACCCCCCTAATAATATATATTACCGGTATACCCCTGATTTTCTTTTTTTTCTGCAAAATTTCTTTAAAAAAGTTAAAAAAAACAGAATTTTGTTCTAAAATTCCATTTTATAAGTATGATTCAATAATTTTATATACTTCGTCTTTACCTTTTCTGGTTACAGAAGAAAAATATACAATGTTATCATCTGGTGCTAAATTAAACGCATCATTTAAAGCTTTTTCTATCTTTGCTCTCTTACTAGTAGCTACTTTATCATATTTAGTAGCCACTATCGTTACTGGTTTATTATAATATTTTAAGAAATTATACATTAAAACATCATCTTCCATTGGTTTATGACGATAGTCAACTAATAAAAACACTCTTTTTAAATCACTACGATTCATTAAGTATTCTTCAATCATAAGTCCAAATTTCTTTTGAGTCATTTTATCTACTGAAGCATAACCATATCCCGGAACATCCACTAAGTAAAACAAATCATTAACATTATAAAAGTTTAACGTTTGAGTTTTCCCTGGTGTCGCTGAAGTTCTAGCATAATTTTTTCTATTTATTAGGCAATTTATAAAACTACTTTTTCCAACATTACTACGTCCAACTAATAAGAACTCTCCTAAAGAATCATTAGGGTATTGGCTTTCTCTAACTGCCATATGACTTAAATTAACTGATGTTACTTTCATTTTTGCACCTCGTTTGTGTAAAACAATTATAGCATTATCTTATAATTATTGCAAATCATTACTTTTTAAGTGTTCTTTTAAATGGTTTTGAGTCATAACTAACATCTAATTTATCTACTGCTAGTTCTTCGTCTAAAGTACTTATTCTACTTTGATAAAACTCTTGTCGTTCTTGTTTTTTAATACTTAAATCTATTTTTCTTTCCAAAGCATTTAAATCGTTTAATAACTTGGTTAGTTTATTATTTAATACTAAGTTTATTTGATAATTATCCTTAGTTAAATCATCACTAGGCATAGTAATTTCAATATATTTATGGTAAATACTAGATAGTTCTTTCGCATCATTTAAGTACCCTTCATACTTATTGTCTTTTATTAATGCATAATAATATTCAATCTCTCTCGGTATAGCCTCTAGTCTGTTTTCCTCTTTAGGTTGTTCTTCATTTTCATTTTCCTTAACTAATTCTTTATTTTCTCCTAAAAAAGCCCCATACATTCTAATTCTATTTTCTATCGTTTTTATCGCTTTTAAATATTCTCTCTTAGTTTGAATAGTTGGATTTACATGCCAGATATAATTAAAAATACCAAATAATATAATAGAACTAAAAACCATTGATCCAAATACCGGATAAATAAGTATTAAGTAAACTGAAAGCAACGCAGCAATAAATGTTCCTGCCTGCCAAAATAATATTTTTAAGGTTCTCTCTTGTTTTAATTCTTTATCATTATTTTTTGTATAAAGAACATCTAAAATATATAATTTATTATCGTTTAATAGACTAAGAATTTGCTTATAACATTCAGTAATATTAGCATTTTCTTCTAAAATACCATAACTTTTTAGTTCTTGTAATCTTCGACGTTCAGACTGATGGTCTCCATCTAAAAGTCTACCTTCAAAAACAAACTTCATTAACTCGTCTATATTTTCCATATATTCATTATCTTTCATATAAAACCTCCTGAAAACAAAAGAGCTAACCTAAACTCTTTTAGCTCTACTTAAATTTAACGCTCTACTCTCTTTATTAGAATTATTATCCATAACTAACTGTGTTGAAAAATCTTCCATAATACCAGTATCTTCTAACAATTTATCAAAATAATCATCACAACCTTGATATACTAAATTTGAATATCTAATATACTCTTTCATAGCAACAACTCTAGGTATTATCTTAACTAAGAATAACCCTGCTAAATTAACTAATACGAAAGCTGGAAAAGCAACATCATTATTTTTAGCAATAAGGTCTAGACCCACTACTATCTCACTAACAATGGTAATATTTAACAAAGATCTAAGATTTTTATCCATTACTTCAGAAAGAGAATATCTTTTAACTAATAATTTATAATACCAATAATCGTACTCCGCCATGTCCTTACGTAACTTTGTATATTTACTATTATCTTTCAAAACTTCGGTATTAAAAAACTCATATATTTCTTCTTCCGTAAATTCCCCGGGAAATCTATTTCCCTCTATCCCTGTTGATTCTTTCATTAGAATACCTCTAATTCTTTCTAATTGCTTTATTTAAGCTAAGCTTTCTACTTAGCTCACTATTCCCTACTTTTTTTAATTTTATATCAAATTCTTCAGCCATAAGCCCTTGCGCAAGTATTAAATTTTTATAATATTCACTACTTTTTTCTCCTAAATTTTTCTTTAATTGTTCCATATTACTATTAGCGCAAATATCAGGAATTAATTTACCCGTAATAAAACCTGCAACATTAACCGCAACAACTCCCGGCATAGCGCCATATTTTCTTGTAATTATCATTAAAGTTAACGCAACAGTATCCATTACTGCTAAACTTACATAATAATTCATAATCCTATTATCAAACTTTTCATTAAGTAGTAATTTTTCTCTAAAAAACTCTTTATACCAGTCTTCATTTTTTAATAAATCTTCATATATGGCCACATACTTTTCATCTTCTAAAACTTTATTGTCATTTAAAAAACCATATAGTTCTTCACTATTTACATTCTTGGGTAAATCCTTTCTTTCTAAGTCTTTATTAAACCATCTATCCATTACTAATCTCCTTCATTCATGTACCTAATATTTTAGACTAATTTTTCTTAAAGTCAAGAAAAAAAGATATCACCATTTAGGCAATACCCTTAAACTATTTCTTAAATTGTGAATTATATAACTCAGCATAGAAACCATTTAATTTCATTAATTCTTCATGGTTACCTTGTTCAATAATGTTTCCTTCATTCATAACTAAGATAATATCTGCATTCTTAATTGTTGATAATCTATGAGCAATGATAAACGATGTTCTACCTTCCGTTAATTTATCCATAGCTTTTTGAACTAATTCTTCAGTTCTGGTATCAACATTACTTGTAGCTTCATCTAAAATTAAGAATGGACCATCTTCTATCATACCACGGGCAATAGTCATTAACTGCTTTTGTCCTTGACTTACAGAATCACTATCATTTAATTTAGCGTCTAACCCACCTGGTAATGTTTTAATAAAATGATCTACTCCTACTACTTTACAAGCATTCCAAATCTCTTCATCAGTAACATCTTCACTATTAAACTTAATATTATCTCTTACAGTACCATCAAATAACCAAGTATCTTGTAACACCATAACAAACAACTCATGAATATTTTCTCTTGATAATTCCTTAGTTGAAACACCATCTATTAAAATATCTCCTGAATTTATTTCATAGAATTTCATTAGCAAATTAACTAAAGTAGTCTTACCAGCTCCAGTTGGCCCTACTATTGCAATCTTTTGACCACTTTTAGCTTTTACACTAAAATTTTTAATTATCGTTCTAGTATCATCATACCCAAAGACCACATTTTTAAATTCAATATCGCCTTTGACTTTGTTTTTATCTAAATGCTTAGTTGGATGTTCTAAAGTCATTTCCTCTTCTTCTAAGAATTCAAATACTCTTTCAGCTGAGGCTGCCGTTGATTGTAATGACGTCATAGCTTGTGCTAATTGACTTAATGGATTAGTAAATAATCTTACATAAATCATAAATGCCACAATAACTCCAAATGATATAACATTATTCATAGTTAGTAAAGCTCCAACAATACATACACAAACATACCCAAAATTTCCTATAAAGCCCATTATTGGTTGCATAAGTCCTGATAAGAATTGACTCTTTTGGTTAGATACTTTTAAAGCCTCATTTAATTTATTAAATTCCTTTTTAACGTTTTCTTCATTATTATAAGCTCTAACTATACTTTGACCACTATAAATTTCTTCAATATGACCATTTAATTCTCCCAATTCTTTTTGTCTTTTCATAAAGTACTTTTGTGATTTCATTAATATTATGAACATAAAAGCAAAACCAATTAAACTAGAAAGAATTGCCGTAACAGCCATTATCCAGTTAGTTGCAAACATCATAATAATTGACCCAACAAATAATGTTGTTGCACTAATTAAAGTAGCTAAACTTTGATTTAAGTTTTGAGCAATTGTATCAACATCATTTGTTACCCTTGATAAAACATCACCAGTTTCATGAGTATCAAAATATTTTAAAGGTAATTTATTAATTTTAACACTAATTCTACTTCTTAAATTCTTAGCAAAATTATTTGATACAGTAGTCATACTAACTGATTCAATATAACTAAATATGGCACTTAATAAATAAAGAATAGTTAAGAATGTAACAATACTTTTTACTTTAGCCATATCAATACTTGGTTTAATAATATCATAAATTGAACTTGGTAATTCGTCAATTTTCTTTAATAATTTTGTAGTATCACTACTATTACTCATACTACTCAAAGTAACCTGAAAACTCATCTTATCTTCATAAGAAATATTTGGATTACTCATAATATCTTTAATCGTATTTTCACTTATATTAGGTTTTATTCCTGCTGTTATAGTATCCGTTAAATTAGATAAACAATTTGGTGCAACCAAAGAAAGAATTGCACTAATAAAAGCTAGTACCAACCCTAAGGTAAGTAAAACACGCCAAGGTTTTAAATTTTTTAATAATTTCTTCATTGACCCCATAAAATCTTTTGATTTTTCTGGAGTACCTCTATTTGGTCTAGGCATTATTTAATTCCTCCTTTGATAATTGAGATAAGGCAATTTCTTTATATACTGGACAATTTTCCATTAATTCTTTATGAGTACCCATACCAACACATTTACCCTTGTCTAATACCACAATAACATCTGCATTTAATATGGTTCCAATTCTTTGAGCAACAATTAAATTAGTTGCATCACTTGTATATTTTTTTAATTCACTTCTTAATACAGAGTCCGTTTTGTAATCCAAAGCTGAGAATGAATCATCAAAAATATAAATTTCCGGTTTCTTTGCGATCGCACGTGCAATTGCAAGTCTTTGTTTTTGACCACCAGACACATTAGTACCACCACGGGCTATATGGGCATCATAAGTTTTATTCATTTTACTAACAAATTCTGTACCTTGGGCTACATCAATAGCCTTCTTCATTTCTTCTTCGCTAACACTCTTATTTCCATAGCATACATTAGATTTTACTGTTCCTGTAAACATAACTGCTTTTTGAGGAACATATCCAATCTTATCATGCAAGGCCTTTAAAGTATAATCTTTAACATTAACGCCATCAACTAATACTTCTCCATCCGTAACATCATAAAATCTTGGTACTAAGTTAATAAGGGAACTCTTACCCGAACCAGTTGATCCAATAAACGCAATCGTTTGACCCTTATTCACTTTAAATGAGATATTTTTAAGTAAATATTCATTCGCATCCGGATATTTAAATGATACATTCTTAAACTCAACACAACCAACTTCAACCGTTTTACCATCAAAACTTCCATCTTTAATATGAATATCACTATCTAATACTTCATTAATACGACGGGCTGAAACTTGTGCTCTTGGCCACATCATAAATATCATAGCTAACATTAAGAATGACATAATTACCTGCATTCCATAACTTGAAAATATTACCATATCACTAAATAAAGTAATCTTATCACTCATCATTGCCGCATCAATTAAATACGCCCCAATAAAATATATTCCTAATGTTAAAAACTGCATTACCGCTTGCATCAAAGGCATCATAATAGCAAAGGTTTTTTGATTAAATAATTGCATCTTTGTTAAATCTTCATTAACTTTACCAAATCTATTCTCTTGATAATCTTCTGCATTAAACGCCCTAACAACTCTAATACCAGTTAAAGACTCTCTTGTTACATTATTAATATTATCAATTAGTTTTTGTACACGTTCAAATCTTGGTAATACAATAATCATAATAATACTAATAACTACTAATAATAAGACTACAAAGGAACCCGTTAATAAGCTCCATTGTAATGATTTATTAAGAATCTTAGATACAGCCCATACGGCCATAATTGGTGCTTTAATAAGCATCTGAAGACCCATAGCAATAATCATTTCTAACTGCGTAACATCATTTGTTGTACGCGTAATCAAACTACTAGTTTGAAAATTCTTAATCTCTTCAGTTCCAAAACTTAATACTTTATTATATACTTTCCCTCTTAAAGTATAAGAAAAATTAGCTGATAATTTTGAAGCAATATAACCAACAACAAAACTAGATAGTAATGACCCAAAAGCACAAGCCATCATATATCCACCCTGAACTAATATTTCTCCAATTGTACTACCCTCAGTTTGTACTAACTTAGTAATTTCTGACATATAATCAGGTAATCTTAAATCTAACCAAACTTGAAATACAATTAAAGCAATACAAGTTATAATTGCCGCAATATCTTTCTTTGTAAAATTTTTAAATAATTTAAACATAATTATTTCCTTTCTTCTTTTAAGTTATCTTGAATATTCTTTAGTACTCTCATAAACACTTCTAAATCTTCTTTATTAATATCTTTTAGTAATTCTAAATCTAATTCTCTTAGCTTCCTAACTAAATCGTTAGCTCTTAGATATACTTCATTAGTTAATTTAATTTCCTTACTTTTATTATCATCTTTAACATTTTCTCTAATAATAATATTGTTTTTCTCCATAGTCTTAATAACACCAGATACAGTACTTCTTCTTATATTAAAAATGTACTCCATATCTTTTTGTAATATAGCCTTATTATTTTGTTTAACTAAGTATTTTACTATTCTTACTTGTATAGGACTTATATTCATTGCATACTTATTATTTCCCCCTCTAGCTATTCTTCTTGCTATTAGGTTATTAGTATACGCAAGCTCATGCCCTATTGAGATACTATTATTCATAACTTCCCGCCTTTGTTAGTTGCCTAACAAAAATAATTCTAGCAAACATTATATTATATGTCAATTATGTTTTTTTTAATTTCACTTAACTTTCACATTTTGCGAAAAAATCGAAATTTTTAAAATTTGTGAATTTTTTAATTTTTGCAAAAAAAACACTGCAATTTTTCAATTTTAGCGCATTTTTGGCGTTTTAAACGCGTTTTTCGTGCAGAAATTCGCAAAAACCTAATTTTGACCTTTCTTTTAAACTATGTTATATTGCCCCCGAAAGGAGGAAAAGTTATGCCAACAGTAAACGTTTGGGTAAGAGAAAAAGATAACTCTCCCAAAACCCCAGAGCAAAAAGCCGAAGAAAAACGTCAAGAAGATTTCGCTTTTGCTTTAGTATCAGGCTATCTATGTGGTTATTTTAATTGTATCTGTGAACACAAAATGCAACCAAGTAAAAAAGAACTTGTTCATAGCACTAAAACTTACTTTTACAATTTAATACCAGTCATGGACCCATTTATAGTTAATCGCGCAATTAACGAATACTTAGAGTTTATGACTACTGACCCTAACCCATTTGCTACAGAAGAATAGCCCTAAAAGAAGAACTGTGTTGCAGCACAGTTCTTTTTCTATTTACAAGTATATCCTAAATCACTTAACTTAGTCTTAACCTCATCCCTATTACCAGAAAAATCATTTAAACCAAGCTTAGTCTTCGCATCATCATCTAACTTAGGATATTTTAACTCTAAATTAATATCAATTTTATTATCATTTAAAGATGATTTATACTTAATATTCTTATTTGAAATATTATAAACCTCATCATAACTATCTTTAATAGTTTGCACAATATCTTTATATTCATCCTTAATCTCATAGTTTGAACTTATCTTAATTTTATCAATACTATTCTTCTTAAAAGATACATTCATTAAAACATTAGATTTCATTACTTCATCATCGGTATCCATAGTACAAGACATCTTCTTACTACCACAACCACATAATAATAAAACACAACCCAAAGTACCAATTAATTTAACAACCTTTTTCATCTATAATCTCCTTTAATCTTAGTATTTGCTTATTTATATTATCACTCTTACATACATAAGAACCACTTACTACAATATCACTATCTAAATATTTAACATTACCATCATTTATACCCCCGTCAACATTTATCCAGACATTCTTATTTAAACTTCTTATTTGTCCCACTTTAATAATACTTGACGCTAAGAATTTTTGACCACCCAACCCAGGGTTTACAGACATTACTAAGATGCTATCAACCTCACTAAGTATATCTTGTATTTCTCTAACTTGGGTCATAGGGTTTATTGCTACTCCCGCTTTTATTCCATAACTTCTAATTAACTTCAACAGTCCTCTAATATCATCATTAATTTCCTTATGAATAGTAATTATACTAGGATTTAACTCTTTAAATCTCTCAATATAAGATATTGGATGCTCTACCATTAAATGAATATCTAAAGGTTTATTAACATTCCTAAGTACCCTAAATATATCTTCATCATAAGTCTTATTATTAACAAATACACCATCCATTATATCAACATGAATATAATCACAAGCACTATTATCTAAAATACTTATTGTTTCTTCTAAACTATAATTACTACTTAAAAAAGATACTGCTACTTTCATTTAACTCTCCTAAAAGCTTTATATAATTTTCATAACGTGATGGCAAAATCTCTTTACCAACCGCCATCTTAACACCACAATCTATCTCTTTATTATGCATACAATCTTTAAAACGACAATAATACTTCTTAAACTCTATAAACGAATCTCTTAATTGTTCTTTCGTTATTCCATTTAAATCTAAGGCACTAAATCCTGGAGTATCCATTATCTTAATCTTATCTATCTCATATATTTCTACATGTCTAGTTGTATGTTTACCACGTCCTAAAGCCTTACTAATTTCATCCGTCTTAATATTTAGACTACCTAATTTATTAATTAATGTACTCTTACCCGCACCAGTCTGCCCTGTAACACAAGTAAGCTTACCTTCTAAAAAGCCTTTTAACCTATCTAACTGTGTATTATAAAATACCGGAATACCAATACTATCATAGTATTTAAATATCTCTTCGATATCCTTTAATTCATCTATATCTACTAAATCTTTTTTCGTTAAAACAATAACTGGCTTAATATTATTAATAATTAAATAACTAATTTGTTTATCTAATAAACTAAGTGATAAATCCGGGTCTTTTAAACTAGTAACAATTAGCCCCTCTATAATATTAGCGCCCATTGGTCTATTTATCATACTTATACGATTCTTTATATCTAAAATAACTTTCTTATCAATATCAATATCAACAAAATCACCTACTAAAGGAGTAAGATTTTTATTTCTAAATACCCCTCTAGCTCTAGCGTCTATATAAGTATTATCTACTTTAACCGTATATAAATTACTAATTATACGAACTATTTGACCAGTCTTAATCACAAACTTCCTCATTTGGATTACATTTTTCACTATCATCTGGGGCCTTATAAATAGTTATAGTTAACGTTGTACCTTGGGTAACTTGATATCCTTCTGGTTTACTTTGTTTAATAATATCTCCATCTTTATGATTACCTGTTGAATCATATACTTTCTTTAACGTTAAACCATATTGATTACAGAAATCTTCAACATCTGATTCCGTATAATCCCCACTAGTAAAGTTAGGATACTTTGTTACGACATTAGGTATATATAATGTTACTGTATCACCCTTAGATACTTTATCTCCAGCTTTAACTGATTGTTCTAATATTGCACTTCCATCTACTTTAGAATCTGTTACATCTTTTTTCTCTATTAAAACATATACTCCATAAGCTTCTAAAGTACCCTTAACAGTTAGATAATTCTTACCCGTAAAATCTTCCATAACAAATCCATTATTACCACTAGATATATAAATAGTAATCTCTGAACCCTTAGTTTTCTTCGTACCAGCAACAGGAGAAGTCTTAACAACCTTACCCTCTTCTATCTCATCACTAGATACTTCTTTTTGTTCATCAGCTACTTTAAAACCTTCATTTTGTAATTTCTCTACCGCTTCACTTAAAGCCATATTAGCAACATCAGGTACTTTAATTTCTTTTTGATTAGTAATAATTGGTAAAACCACAATAATCGAAGTAATAACAATAATTATCCCTGTAAATATTGCAAACAAAACTAATAACACTTTATTTTGTTTCTTCTCTTTAACATCACTTTCAGTTATTTCCTTAGCAATAACCTTACCCTCATCATCAACAACCGTAGTCTTCTTCAAAGCCTTATTAACTTTAGCTTCATCATCACCATCCGGATAAGGTAACACAATTTTTTCTTCATTAGCACGAGATTCATCTAAACACGTTCTTAAATCTTCATTCATCGCCCTAGCATCCGGATATCTATTCTTAGGATTCTTAGCAGTTGCTTTAATTATAATATTTTCTACACTTTGAGGTACCTCAGGAACCTTTTCCCTAACACTAGGTAATGGTTCTTTTAAATGTTTAAGTGCTATTTCTACAGCATTATCACCCTTATAAGGAAGCTCCCCCGTAAGTAACTCATACATTAAAATACCCATAGAATAAATATCACTTTGTAATGTTGAACCCTTACCATTAGCTTGTTCTGGTGGTAAATAATGAACACTTCCCATTACCGAATTAGTCTGAGTTAACTGGGTTGAATTCATAGCCATAGCAATACCAAAATCCGTAATCTTTACTAAGCCATTTTCTAAAATCATAATATTTTGGGGTTTTATATCACGGTGAATTATATAATTATCATGCGCTACAGATAAACCATCACTTATTTGCAACATAATATCTATTACTTCACTAATCGTTAACTTACCACGTTTCTTTAAAAGCTGCTTTAACTGCTTGCCTTCAATATACTCCATAACAATATAATATTGACCATTATCTTCACCAACATCATATACCTCTACAATATTAGGATGAGACAAACTACTAGCTGATAAAGCCTCTCTTTGAAATCTTCTTACAAACTTCTCATCTGTTGCTAAATCTCCACGTAATACCTTAACTGCAACATTTCTATCTAATATAGTATCATAAGCTAAATAAACATTAGCCATTCCCCCTTCACCAATAGACTTAATAATTTGATAACGATCGTTAATCTTTTGACCTTTCATTATCATTACTATTCACCACTTTCTTTTTCTAAATAAGCCACTGATATATTATCAGTCCCCCCTCTGGCATTACATTTTCTAATTAATTTTACTACTTTTTCTTCAATATCTAAAGTTTCATCATTAATAACTTTTTCTATTTGTTCAACACTTAACATATTAGTTAAACCATCACTGCATAATAAGATGCCACTAGCCCCCATATCAACATCAAATATATCAAGTTCAGCAGTCTCCCCACTACCTAAAGCTTTCATTAAGACATTCTTTTTAGGATGATATTTAGCTTCCTCTTCCGTTAAATCTCCTGCTTGTACTAAGAGATTTACTAACGTATGATCTTTAGTTACTTTATGTAATCTTCCATTTTTAATAGCAAACCCTGAAGAATCACCAATATTACCAAATATTAAATAATCTTTAGTTAAAAGAGCCATAACAACAGTAGTTCCCATTCCTAGACTTTCGGGATTTTTCTTAGCATACTCCTCAATTGCACGATTTACTTCATTTATATTATCATTCATCCAATTAATTGCATCAACCTTAGGGCCAACTGAAGCCATCTCATTAAATCTTTTCCCCATATGAGTAACAACCATCGAACTAGCAACCTCACCAGCTCTATGTCCACCCATACCATCACAAACCATGAGTAAATACTCATCACTTTGATTTTTTAAAATTGTAACTGAATCTTCATTATGACTACGAACCTTTCCTGCATCCGTTAAATAAAATGTTTTCATGCTTCCTCCTTACTTCGTAATTGCCCACAAGCCGCATCAATCTTACTACCAAACTCTCTTCTTACCGTAACATTAATACCTTCTCTTTTTAAACAATCGAAGAATTTATTTATTTGTTCTTTTCTAGATTTTCTAAACTCTAAATGACTAGTTTCATTATATGGAATTAAATTAACATATACATTCATCCCTTTAAGTAATTTAGCAAGTTCATATGCATTAGAAACACTATCATTTACATTATTAAGCATAACATATTCTATAGTAACTCGTCTATTAGTTTTTAAGATATACTCCTTTATCGTATCAATTACTTGACTAATACTATACACTTTATTTATTGGCATAATTTTATTTCTAATACAATCATTTGGTGCATGTAAGCTTAATGCTAAATTAACTTGTAGAGGTAACTCCATAAATTCTTTTATTTTAGGTACTAAACCACATGTCGAAACAGTTATATGACGAGCCCCAATAGCAATACCCTTAGCGTCATTTATAATTTTAATAAACTTAACTAAATTATCATAGTTATCTAAAGGTTCCCCAATACCCATAACAACTACCGAAGATATTCTTTTTTTCATCTCCGCTTCTATCAGTAAGATTTGCTCAACCATCTCATAAGCCTCTAAATTTCTCACCTTTTTTAATCTTCCTGATTCACAAAACTTACATCCCATGTTACATCCAACTTCACTAGATACACAAACACTTAAACCATAATCATGGTTCATTAATACAGCTTCAATATGATTACCATCTAAAAGTTCAAATAAGTATTTATGAGTATCTTTATCATGTTGTACTTTAACTATCTTTATCATATCCATACTAAAATCTTGTGCTAATCTTTCTTGAATAGATTTCTTTATATCACTCATCTCAGTAAAGTCATGCACTCTTTTTTCATACAACCAACTATACACTTGTAAAGCTTTATATTTCTTTTCGTTAATACTTAGAAAATATTGTTCTAAGTCCTCTCTTGTTATTCCATATATATTATTCATTCTAAAAACATCCTTTGTTAATAACAATTATACCAAATAATCCCAATTTATACGAACAAAACTTACCACTTTTTAATAAGTTTTCTTCATTATTTTCTCTTTTTCTTGTTAAACTTATGTAAACTCTTTTATATTTTAAAAATTCTACCCGCCAGAGTAGAATTAATCTATACTTTTAATAATGATTTTAATCTTCTAATAACCTTCTTTTCAATTCTTGAAATATAACTTTGCGATATATTAAGTTTATCCGCTACCTCTTTTTGCGTATAAGAATCCGTATTATATAACCCATAACGCATTATCATTATTTCTTTATCTCTTGGTTCTAACCTTTCAATCTCTCTTTGTAACACACTTCTTTCTTCATTACTTTCAAACTCTTTAACTACTAAGTCTTCATCTGTCCCCATTATATCTTCTAAATGTAGTTCATTACCTTCACTATCATAATTAAGAGCATCTTCTAAACTAATCTCTCCCTTACGATTTTTATTTTTTCTTATAAACATCAATATTTCATTAGCAATACATCTTGAAGCATAAGTAGCAAGCTTTATATTCTTATCTATCTTGTACGTATTAATTCCCTTAATAAGCCCAATTGACCCAATAGACACTAAATCTTCAATATCATAACCAGTTGATTCATACTTTTTAGCTAAGAACACAACTAATCTTAAGTTATGTTCAATAAGTACCTCCTTAGCACTCTCATCTCCCATTTTATATAACGTTAAATAATGTAACTCTTCTTCTCTACTTAAAGGTGGTGGCAGTTTATCATCACACCCAATAAAAAAGATTTCATTATACTTAATCTTTAACCACTCTATTATTTTCTTAAACATGTAATCCCTCCATTACATCTAAATTTAATATACAATCTACTCCTGATATTCCAATCTTATCATTCATTATTCCAAGTAAGAAATTACTATAATATTTATTATCTATCTCTAACTTTAATGGTTTAATACATTTAACTAGCCCCTTATTATTTAGTGAATGATAAGGTACATATATAGGACTATTTATATGAATATCATCAGGTAATAACTTTTTATTTATAAGAACTACACTTCTTTTACTAACTGGATCTTTTAATCTATTACCCGTATCTAAAAACCCCATTACTTTAATTATATTCTTTTTATTTAAATATATTATTACTTCATAATAACTTCCTATATTCATCTTAATATTTTTATTTTGTTTAATATACATGATAAGTATTAAAGGACTAAGTAATAATATAACCAAGTAATTAATATTATTCATATTTAGATAATACATAAACCCGCCCAGAATAATACTACACATATAAAAGTAAGTAATATTATTTATGGTATACATTATATCTTTATATTTAAAACATATTATACATATTATTCCCGCTAATATTATTTTTAATATTATTAGAAAGTACATATTAGGTATTAAAAAGAATATTATACTTATTTCTCCTACTAAACTACTTAGTATTATTCTTCTTATACCTACACCTCTTTTCAATGTTATATTTACTACTAAAAGTAACATCATATCAAATATAAAGTTTAATATTATCACTATGTCTATATAGATGGTCATTCTATCACCACCTATATTTTATAATTCTTTGTTTAAATATTTAGTCAAAAAAAGACGAATACGTTTTGTATTGTCTTTTGATAATATTATTTCACTGATAACTGGTATGGAGTCGCGCTACTGCCATTTCCTACTTCTGAGATTAAGATATTAGATTTCAGAAAAGCGGCAGGACGCACCCCGTTAGAGGTGCCCGCACCGTAGCTGCCGACATATCCGTCCGTGTCCACATCGAAAACGCTAGCGGCGTTAGCCGAATAAGACACTAAAGTCCACTGACGGTAACTTGATTTAAATAAATAATCATTATTTTTGCAATCACTTAGACCATCCCAGTTATATAATTCTTTTGCTAAACATGCTGCACGGTTAGTTGTTGTCCCTCCAGCTGTGGCATAACCATAATCACTTGGGTACATTAAACCTACTTTTCCTGTCCATGTTGTTGCATGGCCACTATAAACCGTTGTTCCTCTTTCACGACTATAAAACATACTAGCTGTTACATCTTTATATGTACTACTTCCGCCTAAATTCCAGACAACACTTTCGATGGCATTTCTTGTTGAATCATTTTTTAATGCTCCTGTTTTATATGTTCCGTTATAATAGTCACCATTTAATGTTGTTTGTAAACTTGCTTGTGTCCAATCATTTACAGCGTTACCCCACCATATATTGCCTAAACTATCATCTCTGATTATTTTAACTAAATCCTCTTTTGTTCCATTAGACTTAGTCATATTTTTAAATACACCAATGATACGCCATTTCTCACATGTGCTATCACTTTGATTTGAATAATCACTGCAGTTGAAATATACATAGTTATTTGGGTTGGCACCAATATATCTTATATTATTGTCAGCATCATCAGTAGCAAAATTTGTTGTATCAGTTGTAGCTAAAGTAGTAATTTTCTCAGCTGATGATAATGGTTTAACAATGAAATATACACTACACTTAATCTTCTTTGTAGCGTTCCTTATGTTAATACCCCATTCAGAATAATCCCAGGTACCGGTTGCTCCGTTATCACAAACTATCTTATCTACAATATAACCATCATTCTTACCAGGAATACTATCAGACCACTCACCATTAATATAACTAGCAATAAAATAATCATTCTTAATGAAAGGTTGAACTGTTGTTTCATAAGCAGTTGCTTCATTTCTACTACTAAACTTAGAATAAGTAAAATAAATAATAGATATAGTAACTATTAAAACTAAAGATAAAATAGTACCATATTTGTAGACATCAGTCCTATGTTGAGCCCACCAAAGCTTTCTTTTAAAGTTCATATAGATACACCACCTAACGTGGCATATCCAGAGGATATCTTACTTAGTAGTAAAAATCCCCCCCCATTTTGTTTATTTTGTGTAAATAATGCATTATTACCTAACATAAAATATCCTTCTTCCCATTTATGAACCAATAGTCATATCCTATAAAGATACTACCACAAAATAAACAATTTGACAACACCTAAAAGTCTGCTCTAACTAAACTATAATAATATAGAAATAAATTAATTTAAACTAAAGATTGCAATTCTTTTAACTTATTAATTTGTCTATTTAATAATATACACAATCTATTAATTCTAATATCAGAAAAACCAGTATAAGATTGATATTTATGAAGCAAGTCATCAAACCACTCTACTAAACCATCTAACATAGTTAAATTTAATCTTTTAATATCTTTAACTATCTTAATAATATCATCAAATAGTTTTACTTCATAAAACAATCTTCCTTCACCAAATATATGAAGTTCTTCTTCATCATAATAATCAATATTAAGACTTTGACCATTATCAAATATTGGTGCAACATCCACCCATTCCAAAGTATTAACATCTCTTATAATACCAAAGTTATTAAGATGTCTATCTTCATTCATAATTAGAAAATCTAAAATATACATATCCTCCATTTTTATTCGAGCATCTTTTATATTATGATTTTCTAATATCTTAATATACTCTTCATAATCTTCTACGGAATTATGCCTTATTATCCCTTTTCCTATTTGATAACAAGTAACTAATTCCGTATCTTTATTAATAAAACAAGGACACTTAGATACAACCATATCTTTATACATATCTAAAGTATAAGTAACATGATTAAATCCTAATCTGTCACATATTTCACTCGCTAATACTTCATTAAATGGTTGTAATAATTCATTCTTATACCCACCCTTAAGTAAGTATCTTGTCTTATCTTCAATAATCCATGCTTTCTTAAGCATTCCATCAGTTGTGTTATTAGGAGTTTTTAAACCATTTTTACTAATTATGGTATTGCTATTCTTCGATAAAGAAGCCTCTAAGAACTCCGTATAATCAAAATCATTATCAAAGAAATTAACATCATCATACTTAATACTAGAATTATATGGTTTTATCCAATATTGGTCTGATAAAGACAACCCAAAAGCTTTATCTAATAATTCATTTGGTGCAACTACATCTAATCTATGTAGTAATACATCTAACATATCTCTCCAAGAAGGGATGCCTCTTCCTCTAAACCAAGAACATAACCTAATTCTTAATTGTTCTTTATCAGTCCAATTTCTTAAGATATAAGGAGCATAATCAATATTATATATTTCATCAACTGATATAAAACCACCAGTAGCAGAATCATAATCTGCTAATAATACCTCAGTATTCTTATTCATTAAAATCTTTTTCATAATATAGCTCCTATTTCCACAAATAATAAACAACCACATTATATCATAGAAAAAGAACAATATCTAATCATTGTCCTTCCTACTTGCATTTTCAATTATTTCAATAAGCTCCTTAGCACGATTATTAATCATTAAGTTTAATAATTCTAAACGATTATCATCTAAATTATACCTACTATGTTTAGTAAATCTAAAGTTTAAAACTTTTCTTAACTTAGCAATTTGTTTTTTATCACAATAAAGTCTTACTAACTCTTTATAATCTACACCATAATTTGATTTTTGAAGCTCTCTATCATTCTTATAATAATCTTCAAATACATGTTTTGACTTAAAAACATTAATATCCGCATCCGATAACAATCCTGCTCCATTATCAAATAAAGGGGCAAATTTTATATATTTACCAGTATTATTATCCTTTAAAACACCAAAATTACCTAAATGTCTATCCCAATTATAAGTTAAAGCATCTAACATAATCATATCCGCAAAAGCATCCTGATATCCATTATTTACACACCAAGTATGAACATCATCAATGTCTTTCTTTCCCGAAGCCTGATATATTGGAACATAAGAATATTCCTTAGATGTAAATAATGGACAAGTAGACGCAAGCATTCCCTTCCACTTTTCTAAATCATATGAAACATGTTCTATATTCATTGCGTCTTCTAACTGACAAATATAATACTCACTATATGGCTCATTCCCACCATTACTAGCCTTTAAATAAGCAGTACTACCCTTAAATAAAAATACACTATTATCAATTCTACGCCATGCTTTAGGTAATGCCCCATCAGTCGTAAATTCCGGAGATGTTGCAATACCCTTAATCTTTGAAGTATAACCCGTAAACGCTACTAAAGATAAAACCTCTGAAAAATTATTATCAAATAAGTTATAATTTTCAAATTTTAAAGTATCATCATTTGCTATCCAATAACAGTCTGTTAAAGACAAGCCCTTAGATATATCAATAATGCCTTTTATATCACGATAATCAAGATTCTGTGTTTGCAATATATTTTCCACAAAAGTTCTATTTTTAGGTACAATTCTTTGTTGCAAAAACTCCTTTAAAGTTTCACTAGTAACATCCTGCTTAATAGCTTCCGGAAATAATTCCTTTTTATTTGAAACAACTTCTATATTAAATATTTTCAAAGTAGGTTTATTTTCCATATCAAACTTAACTAAAGTATCGTTATATATTTTAAGACTATACATATTATCAGTCCTTTCTTAACCCAATTTTTCTTTCTCTAACAATATTATAGCAATTATTTATCAAAAAGTCTTTTATTTTAAAAAATAAAAAAGACAAATACCTAAGTATTCATCATTTGCATTACAGCAAGTACAAGTAAAATCATAACCCCAAGACCAGTAGAAATTAACATACTCATAGTCTTACCTTCCATCTTATCAAGTCTTTCTTTATACTTCGTCTCACGAGCTTTTTGTTGTAACGAAGAAATAGACCTCGAAAAAGTTAATAATTGTTCTTGCTTTCTTTCTTGTCTACCTAAACTTAAACGATATAGCAGCCTCATCATACGCATAGAATCCCTTACCGGATAAGTTCTAGCAAACTCCATATAAGGTTCAATACTTGAATTACCAGCATTAATCTCTGCTACTAACTGAATTAAACCCTTCTTAAATATTTCTGGTGCACTATCAACGCTCTTAGCAATAGCAACAGGTACTGTATAGTGTTGAATTAATATTTCTAACCCCTTTAAATAATGAGGCAACATTGAATCTATAGTATGTAAATTATTCTTATAATAACTCTTTAAATTTTGATAATCCATCTTAAATACTAAAATACCTACTACAATAGCAACTATAAAATTAACATAACTAAAATTATTAATCATTAAGCACATTACTACAATAGCGACAATAAACCCATTACCTATTCTCTTACCAAATAAATAATCTGGATCTACCCCCTCACCATACTTAGCACGTACTAAAAAATCATAATCTGACTCTTTAAATCTTCTAAAATATATAACATTATCATTAATACATTTCTTTACATCTATAACCTTAGTATAATTTAATACTATTAGGAATAATGCTCCTAGGGCAATAATCTCAAAATACATTATTCTACCCCCACATCTTCATTATAATATTTTTCTCCTGATAATAAGAAATAACAATTTACTAAGATAATAATATGTAATATTAATTGTACATACCACATATTAAGTAATTCTATATAAGAATCTTTTCCTAGTAATACTTGCATTACTGCTACTAGAAGAAACAAAGCCATACCAAATGTTAAGAACTTCTTATGGAAGTTAGATCTATCCATTCTATCACGATAAACCCCTTCTACTAAAGCATCTATATCTAAAGACATATTTTCTAAAGCTTCTCCTGAATCTCTAGCACCTTCTTTAGTAATTTGATAAAATAATTGATGCATATTTCTTACCATATAATAGGGATATTTTTCATTAAAGAACGTTATTGATTGATCTATTGTCCCATTAGCGTAACTCATATCAATCATAGTCTTTAAATCACTTAATACAGGATCTTCTAATATTCCTGAATCTCTAACACCCTCTAATGATTTAACAAAACTCTGAGTAGTATTAAATTCCATTATAACATTAGTAGTATATATCTGTATTTGTTCAAATATATACTCACTATATATTCTTTGAGTTCTTAAATAAGATAGATAAGGAATAACCGCAACAGCTGCAAGTACATAAATCATAGTTATTAATAAATTATAAAAGTATAACCATGATATAGCCCCTGCTACTACAGAGAATAATACTACTTGAGTAACATACTCTTTAACTGTATATTCTTCTCCTAGTTCCTTAGTTTTCTCTCTTACCTGTTTAAAACTATACGGAGCAAATTTTTCATATACATCATTAACTCCATTTTTAATAAACTTAAAAGTGCCTTCATGTGAAGCATTATTATTCATCCTATATACAAAGGCATATATAGTTAAAGCTATTAATATAACTAATTCCATCTCTTCACATCCTTATAGAACTTCTTCTTCACTATTAAGATTAGGTCTTAATATTTCATCTTCTACTACTGTATTACTTTGATTATTATTAATATTAGTATTAGTATTATTACCATACATCGTACTTTGTGCATTTTGTGTATTATTACTCTGTGGAGTACTAGTATTTACTACATCCTTCTTAACCTCAGTATTTACTATACTACTAGGTACTACACTATTACTTGAAGTATCATTATTTACTACATCCATAGTATCTCTTAAAGCCTCACTATGAGTATGAGTATCAGTACTACTATCTCCATGTTCTTCCCCACTAGTACCTAAATTAAATACATCATCAGGTAAGAAAACATTTTGAATACTCATATAATCAAGTAATCTCTTAGTTGGATTCTTCAATACAAAAGTACCATCCATCGACTTCTTATATATCAAATTAGTTCTAGGTTTATTATCTTCATCAACAAAGAACTCACAAACCTCAATAATCTCTCTTTGAAATCTATTTAATTTCTTACTAAAATACCCTTTAACATATATACCTACTTGTACATATCTATGAATTGTTGTTAAGAACTGATCAGTATCTTGACTGGATTCCATTAACGAATACATACGAAGAGGAATACTACTAGCTTTATCTGCATGAATAGTTGAAAGAATATTATGTCCTGAAGATATTGAGTTTCTTACTGCCATAACAGCCTCAGCTGAACGAACCTCGGATAGTAAAATCCATTTTGGGTTCTGTCTCATACACGCTACTAAAACATCAGAATAACTACAAATATTATTAGTCTTCATCGCTACTATATCACGATGTGGAAATATTCTATCTAAGTGTAATTCCAATGTATCTTCAATCGTAATTATTTTTTCATTTTCTTTTATATGTGCCGCCAAGTATTTTACTAACTCTGTTTTACCAGAACCAGTCTCTCCGGCAACCATTATATTACAATGCCCCTCAACACATTTAATTAAGAAATCATGTAAATTCTCTATAACATATTGTTCATTTAATAATTTTTGTTTATTTAATCTTATTTTAGCTGGTGTTTTACGTATTAAACATGCTATTCCATTTGTCGCAATAGATTCATGTACAAAGTTCATACGTAATTCTGCTGACTCAGCATCTAATAAAGGATGTGCCATATTAAAAGTTTTACCCATAACATTAGAACATTGAAATGCTAACTTTTCCATAAAAGCATTATTAATATCCGGTCTATCTACTTGATAAACACCTTTAGATAAAGTTTTTAACCACACTTGCCCATTATTAGAATATGAAATATCGGTTATATCATCATCAGCTAAGAATTCTGATAATGGACCAAAGTCCATCTGTTCAAATATAGCATCATTCATATTATCACCCCTACTAACTATTTATATCAACACAATTTTCTAAGATTTTTTGTTTAATTTGTTCTGATGAAACCTCAGTAGCGCCTTCATTCTTTGTATAACTAGCATTTCTTGGAATAGGAATAACTTCTACATTAGCAACATATTCACTCTTCTTAAGTAAGTCAAATAAACTATCTTCAACTTCGAATAACATTGCTGCAGGAGTACCCCCCGAAATAGTATTTTCTAACAATGAATTACCATTATCATCTTTAATTGCTTTAACCTTAACTGACTCTACTAAAGTACCAAAAGTAATTGTACTACCATCTCTAATTTGAACCATTAAATCAATATAATCTCCTGGTCTAATTCTATTATAATAAGTCGTCTTATTATTTACTTTTAAAGAATATACTGTATAACCATCAGCCATATTCATAAAAGCATAATCAGGCATTTGTTCTGGTTTCATAACCAACTCTTTATAAAATAAACTTTTAGCTGGAATACCCGTTGTATAACTAGCATAATTATTTAAAACATCCTTATCACTAGTTAAAATATTCTTAGCAGAAGTAACTAATGAATTAGGTATTTTAACATGACCAATCATATCTTTCGTAATTTGAGTCTTTTTATCAATATTTTTAATTGCATAAGGAACTGTTACTAAGTTAGTAGCTTTACTAACCCGATAATTATACCCAATTACTAAAGTTAATACCCCAATAACAATACAAATAATAGTTACAGTATTCTTATTCTTTAAGAACTTCTTAAATGGTGTTAAAAAATTACTCATTATACTCCTCCTTATCCTTGATTATTAGAATTACTTGCTTCATCGTAATTCATTATCTTACCCTTAATAAATTGTTCAATGTATTGTGAACCTATTGTAGTGTCCCTATCCGTAGCAGAGTAACTTGCATTTCTAGGTATTGGCATTACTTTAACACCACCACTAATTGCCTCAGTACTCTTTAGTAATGTGTAATAATCATTTTTAACAGCAAACCACATCTTAGCTGGTTTTCTAGCCTCACTTGATGATTCAAATACATCATTACCTTGTGAATCTAATACCGCAAGTACTTTAACACTTTCAAACAATTTACCAAAAATTATCTTATTATTTTCATTTTCAGCTTTTACATACAAATCAACATAATTACCTGTATATATTGAATTACCATATGTTGAATTAATATCTACATCTAAAGAATATACTGTATATCCATCCGGAATATCCGTCATTTCATTAGAAGTAGCTTCCTCAAATTTAACAACCATGCCATTATAGAAAAAACTATTAGCTGGAATTGTATAACCATATTTAACATAGTTATTTGTGATTTGTGAAGCATTAGTCAAAATACCTAAGGAGTTAGCAACCTTCTTAGGCATTTCGGTATACCCAATTAACTCACTAGTTATTTGAGTACGACTAGATATTTCTTTCTTTGCATATGGGACTTTAATTGTTGTAATAGCTTGTTTTACTTGATTATTATAAACAATGTAAATACCAACTACCCCTATTAAAACAATAAGGACAGTTAATGTATTTTTATTTTTAATTATCTTTGTTAATTCTTCTTTTATATTTCCCATTTTATTCTCCCTTACCAAGTACAAGTACTATCATTAGTTTGACAAATTCCTTTTCTATTCATCGCTTCTTTTAATAATGGATCTTTCTTCATTTCATTTGCATCCATATTATATAGATTAGGAAATTGATTATTAAAGGCTGTCTTTAATGTACTACCACTAGCACCAGATTGTACCCATTTAAACAATGTTGAATAATTACTACTTAACCATGATCTTTGTGAACCATTATATAGCTCTTTTAAATACTCACCAAATGCTGGCATCACTTCTATATAACATATTTTCTTAGTAATAGGTTTTGAGCTATCACTAGTAATTCCTGGTACCCCATATTCTAATATAGCATCAATTTCATTAACTAAATCTAAACTAGTATCAGACTCTTGACCTACATTAAAACTATTGGAAGCACTAGTTACACGAACACTAATTTTAGGCGGAACTTCATATATATCATAGAAGTTCACGTCATAGTTTTTCGAAATATTAGTGTTTTCTGAAAATCTTCTAATAAAGTTTTCAATAAATTTCTGTTTACTTATTCTTACATCACCATATAATCTGTAATAAGAATAATCAACGGCATCAATCATGGAGGCTTGAGTTACCTCTTTTAACATATAATAATCTTGCGTAGTTCCAGTAGTACTACTATTAACTAAAAGCATTACTCCAATTACTAGAATACCAAGTAAGATTAAACCATAACCCCAATAGGACTCTTTCATCTTTCTAACCTCCCTTAATTTAATTTATTTTTATATACTACACATCCAGAATTTTCTAATTGTGATAAGAATGTACTACTATCATTAGCGCCCTTACTCTTATCCCCATAATTAGTAGTTAATGTGTAATCTGCAAAACCAAGTGAATTAGTTTCTTGTTCTTTATTGTATTCACGTACATGTGCCATACAAGCTGGTGTTAACTTAATACTATAGATTAATGAATCATCATTACCGTAGATTTGTTCACCCTTATCTTCAATGTCTTTTATAACCTCTGAAATATCTTGACTTTGACCATTATTTTCAGCCCCTGAAGTACTTCCCATCCAGTTAAGTCCTTTACTACTATCTCCATTAGGGAATAAATTATTTAAAGAAACACTCTTAACATAGAATTGTAATTTACCATTATCAGTAACTTTAACTGAATCATAATTTCCTATAGTTGTTGTATAGTTAATTGTTTTATATCCTGAACAAGTATTTGATCTAGGACAAGCTGCATTATAGTCATCTATACGTGATACAGTAACATCTTTATTTAAGTCAATGTAATCACAACAATTACTATTTAATAACTCATAGAAACATTCATCAGACATTGGATTACTCTTACACTTATCACTTGCCACAATAGTAGCGCACTTATTCTCATCATCAGTAGAAGGAATAATTGGTTCAACTTTATATGTACATACAAATTGGTCTTGAGCCGTACCAGATAAGTAACCATTTGCACCCATAATTCTACCTAAGTTCTTTGAACTATTAAAGTATTGACCAATATTAGCAAATTTTAATGTATACGTATAATTTCCTTCTGGGGTAGTTAATGATATTGGATAAATTAACCCATCAGCATCATTACTTCCTCTATTTGGATCATCTATATCTACAAGTTGTGAGTTAGGTTGTTTTTCATTAGCAGTAACAAATCCTTTACTTGGATATGTATAGAATGGAACCATTGATTTAAAGTATATGAATTGTTGTCCAGCAACATCTCCATACTTATCAATTGAACCTATCTTACGATAATTATAATATGAAATAGCATTGTCTTTAGATGGTTTTCCATCTTCATCAATTGTATCATAATATTTTGTTGAAATCTTATTACTATCTGATGGTGCAGTTGCACATCCAAATGTATTAGCATAACTTGTATCACTACTACAATAATACTTAGTTGAATTTACTTTGGCATCGCCATCCATTTTTAATTTGTTATTACCATTCATCATTTCCATATATGAAGATTCATCATAAGTAAATGTTATTTCTGGATCAAATTGATAATCAGTTGACCATGTTGTACACATGTTAATTTCTTCCGTAATACTTACTAATTCTGCTTTAGCACTCTTATAAGTGGCAAGAGCAGTTTCCATCTTTCCTTTAATTGCCGTTTTAGTAGCATTGTAATTTTCTTGAGCTTTAGCTTTTGTACCATAAGTAATAGTAAAGTTTCCTTCACATGGATCCGGTTCAGTTTCTACACATATATTATGTCCAGCCTCTGTAGCATTACCAGCCCACCATTCTTCCTTAGCACATTTTGTCCTTGTAGTATTTTTATAAGTATGAGAAGTATCTTCTTCCTTATTCCCACTTATAGTTCCAGCAGAATCTTCACTTGAACTTGCTGTAATATTTTCCTTATCAATTACAAACTCAGCTCTTAAAATATTACTATTTGAGCCAGTTAAACTTAACTTATATTTATTGTATTTAAAATTGAATGTAAAATCTTCTAAATAATATGTATCAGCATCACTTGGATAATCTGGAGTTGAAGTACCCGAATCAGGCGAACAAGAACTAGATGATTCAATTTTTCTATTAGTATGAGTAGCGCCTTTATCTGTAGCATTAGCTGTATAATATGTATCAAAGTCTATCTTTGATAATCCATCATTACCCTTATCTAATCTATCATACATACCTTTATAGTAATTATAAAGATTTAATTGCTCTAACATTGTTTGTTTTAATGCCACTGCACTTGCCTGATATGCATCAACTTTAATATCAGTTGAAACACAAGTTCTTTGAGCTGCTACACCAGCAACAGCATGATATCTATTATCTAAGTTAATTGAAATATATCTACCTTGTTTAATAGTACCTAAGTCACCTGGCATTTTAAAGGCATAATCTTCTTTACATACTACCTTACAATAATTATGAGCACCAGCTTCTTGAATAGTATATTCGTTACCATTAGGATCACTCTTATCTACGATGCAAGCATCCCAATCAGCACTAGCTCCAACATTTTTACCTTCATAAACAGTTGCTACAGTCTCACTTGGAGTACATAAGAATCCATTTGTTGCAACGCAAGCAAGATTTTCTGGAGTATTAGGAACACAACTTGGATTATCACTTAAATTCAATGAAGTAGTCTCGGTTAATGTTAAAGGAGCATTTCCTTTATTATTAATAACTAGGAATCTTTGTGCCATATTATTTTTCTTAGCACGAGCAAAGAATACATTTCTTACATCATCTGCATCATAATATTTTAAAGATGCCGTAACATTTAAAGTACAATTACTTCCAGCTGGAATAACAAGAATTACATCAGCAGATATTTGTCCTTGCTTACTAGTATCTATATTTTCAATAGTCTTAGTATAACCAATACTACCACCATTAACATCTTTAACAGCAATATCTACACTATTAATATCTACACCAGATTTAGGATTTTTAAGAATTAATTTATATTTAGCAGTTACATTGCCATTTTCATAGGAATTAGTTAATTGTGTAAATGACATTTGCATAGAATTATTTTGTACTGTTGAAATACAACTTTCAACAGTATTCATTAAAGTAGTAGAACCACCATAACTTTGATATACAAGAGCATGTTTTTTATATGGACCATTAGCAATTCCTAAGAAAGGCTGACCATATTTAACCATTAAAAGTCTTGCTGTATCTTGAATTGTTGTATAATCAGCTCCACCTGAATTTTTATATAAACAATAAATTGCTTTACCAAAATCACTATCTAAATCTAATTGTTCATCAGCAGTATATTCCCATCCAGCTTCAGTTGGACCTTTTACGGCCGGATCAATACAATAAGCAGTATAAGTTGATGATGAATCATCAGTACAATGTGCTGTAACCGTATATGTTTTAGTAGTTGATAATCCCGTAACTGGACTACCTGATGCCCATTCTGATTTTGGATTTAATTTGATAACTGAATCAGTACAGAATCCAGCTTCTGTATATTTAGTTGGCGCATCAACTATATTAGCTGAAGCATCAATTTGAGCACATCCTTTACTATTAGGATCTAAACAAGCATTAGCTGTCATAGATGTACCACCGCCAGCACCACTACTAGTATTATTATTGTCAGGATTATAATTGCTTCCATTAGGATGAGTCGATGTTCCTGCAGCAACTATTGAAATACTATACAATTCAATAGAATCATCTTCTTTCATACAGCTAACAATTGCTTTACCAGTTCCATCGGCATTTGCATTTATATAATACCCCTTACCATTTGGATTAGTCAAAGTAACATTTCCTGATTTAACAGTACATGTTTTATAACTGCCTATCATACTAGATTTTCCTTGTTGAATTTCCTTATTAATAGATGAAGCTCCGCCTTTCTTAGGAACTTCAAATTTAATAGTGCCAGTCTTAGATCCACCATTAGTACAAAAGACAACCGCAGTACCAGTACCAACAGCTTTAAAAGTATATGTTCCCTTTCCCGTGTTTTCTGTTGCTGTAATTACATTAGTATTAGACGATGTACATTTCATCCACGAAACCATACTTCTATCCCAGCTTGCACCTTTTTCTAAAGTTTGAGTTTCTGTAAATTCAGTTGCAACCCTTGCTCCCCCTAAAAGCATTCCAAAAGAAAGAACACTAAACAATATAAAAGATAAATACTTAATCCTATTTTTCATTATACTATTCTCTCCTTTCTTTTCTTAATAACGATATACACAATAGTGCCTGCTACTACTACACAAACAAGAATAATAACCCATTTATACTTATCAGCAAAAGTTAAAGTCTTATAAATAATCGAATTATTCTTTCTTTCTTCCTCTTGTTGTTTCTTTTCCTTTTCTTCACTATAAGCCTTAACGCCACTTTTAAATTCACTTTCTTTAATATCATCTAAAGTAACAAATTGCTTACAATAGTAATAATCTTCATTACCAATACATTCTCCATAATCACTATAAATATTATATCTTGGAATTGTTACATTAAAAGTCCTTACCGCACTCTTACCACAGTCACTATCCGCATAATATAACTCTACAGTATAATCTTTAACACTCATAGCAATACCCGTATTAATAGTAAACTCTCCATTATTTGTATTACTATATGAATATTCATACTTCTTACCATTCTTATCAATAACCTTAAAACTCAAATTATCCGTAAGATTATAAATATGAATTAACCCATACCATGTTGAATCTTCAATAACCTCATCATAAGTTGGATCATTAATATTTTGTTTATATTCATAAGTTTCATAATCAACTTTAACATTAGCAGCTTCATTATTTATCTTAGCTTTAGTTTCATAACTACAAACTTCAGCATTAACACTACCCATAAATAAAAACATAAATACTGCTAAAACTACATACTTAAATTTCTTCATATCAACTAACTCCTTATTTCCTATTTATAATTTTACTATGACTATAAAAAAATTACAAGTGAAATAATCATTTATCATAAGTAAAATAGTGTCATTTTTCCATATATTTTTTTGATATTCCTAAGAAGTTATGATATATTAATTATGGTGATTTTATATGACAAGAAAAAAGAAAAATATTATTATAAGTGCCGTTATTATTGTTCTAACGGTTATAATCTGTGCAGCCATTTGGTTCATTGGCAAAGGTTTCAATAAAACAGAATATCCCTATATTCATGAACTAACATTTAACGAATTAGAAAGTAAATTAAACAACCAAGATAGTTTTGTTCTTATAATTACTCAAACTGGTTGCTCTCATTGTGAAGCCTACTTACCCGTAGTTCAAAATGTTTCTAACAAATACAAAGTGGATTTTTATGTTTTAAATCGTACTAATATTAGTGATGAAGAACGTACTAAGCTTAAAAATATTGCAAATATTTCAGGTACTCCAACCACTCTTTTCTATACTAGTGGTGAAGAAAAATCGGCTCTAAACCGCCTAGTAGGTCAAGCCACTGAATATCGTTTAGTCGAAAAATTAACAAGTGAGGGTTATATCCATGAATAAAATAAAACCAGCACTTAAGGGTTTTGGTGGTATTTTCTTCTTCTTTGGTTTTCAATACCTTTATTCTATTTTAATAAGTATCCTAGTATCTAAAATAAACTTTAGCTTCCTAGCTAAAAACATAATCTTGCTTCTAGGTGAGACTATTATTGCTATCGTTATGATTATCTTAAACAAAGAAAGATTAAAAAAAGATTATCCTGATTTTAATAAAAATTATAAAAAATACTTAAAAATAGGAATTAAATATTGGTTTACAGGTCTTATCTTCATGATGTTAAGTAACATTCTAATCAATGTCTATATTACTAATAATATTGCTGCTAACGAGGCCTCAAATCGTTCTACCTTAGAATCATATCCAATATATGCCATTTTAGCCATCAGTCTCATAGGGCCTCTAGCCGAAGAACTAACATTTAGATGCAATTTCAAAGACTTATTCCGTCACCGCAGCACTTTTGTCTTATTTACATCCTTAATATTTGCTAGTGCTCACGTCTTAACAAGCCTTACTAGTATTACTGACTTAATTTATTTAATACCTTATATGTCGTTATCTCTAGCCCTAGGCTTTGCCTTCTATGACACTGATAATATTTATACAACCATAATCGTTCACACTATGCATAATACCCTTGCTACCATTCTTTTAGTAGTAGCATTACTAGGAGCGTAATCATGAAAGAAAATAATAATTTATCTCGTGTTGCTAGAAATAGTAAAAAAGAAAAAACTACTATCGAACCTAAAACTAAAGAAACAGATATCGAATTCAAGAAAAAAAGCCCAGTAAAAAGAATACTTGCAACACTTTTTATCATTGGCTTACTAATCTTACTTTATGCTAGATTTATTGGAACTATGGGGCTTGTCGTTAAAGAATATGGTATCAACTCTTCTAACCTTCCAAAATCATTCGATGGTTTAAAAGTTGTCCATATCAGTGATATCCATTATGGTACTATCGTTAATCAAAAAAGATTAGAAAATATCGTAAATGAAATTAATAAAATCAAACCTGATATCGTTGTCTTTACTGGTGATTTATATGATGAATCAATCAATATGACTGAAACTTTACAAAATGAAGTAATCAATACCTTAAATAAATTAGAAGTAACTATCGGTAAGTATGCTGTTTCCGGAAATCATGATTATTCAGACACTATCTTTGAAGACTTAATAACTAAATCCGGGTTCACTTATCTAAGTAATCAATCTAAAATAATCTATAATAATGGTTCAACCCCTATCGAAATAGTTGGATACCCTGATTCTCGTGAAGACAATCCTGATTATACAATTTCTCTAACAAACTACTACAAAATCGCCCTAATTCACGAACCAGACGAACTAGATAATATTAAAGATAAAGGCTTTGATCTTGTACTATCTGGTCACTCCCATGGTGGCCAAGTACGCCTACCAATAATCGGTAAAATCATTACCCCACCAGGTTCTAAAAAATATTATGATGAATATTACAACGTTAATGATACTAAAATGTATGTATCTTATGGTCTAGGTACTAGCTTACTTCGTTTAAGATTATTTGACCACCCTTCATTCAATCTTTATCGAATTTATAGCGAATAACGAAAAAAATTGTTAAGAACTTAATCTTAGCAATTTTTATTTTTATCTTCACTATTCTTTTCCTTCTTAGGTAAAGCTTCTTTTCTTGATAAATTTAATCTACCTTTATTATCATAACCAAGTGATTTAACTATAATTTCGTCTCCTACTTTAAATAAATCACTAGGATGTTCAACACGTTTATTATCAAGTTGTGATACATGACATAAACCTTCACAACCACTCCACAACTCAACAAAGCAACCAAATGACTCTACCTTCGTAATCTTACCTTGATAAACCTTACCCGTTTCAACTTCTCTTACGACATTTAAAATCATTTCTTTAGTCTTATCAATAATACTTTGGTCTTGGTGATAAATAATTACTCTACCGTCATCTTCTAAATCAACCTTAACAGCATCCTTATCATTTACACTAGTAACATTACTAGCTTCTAGAATAATCTTCGTAATCATGTCTCCACCCTTACCAATAACATCTTTAATCTTATCAGGGTTAATATTAAATGTAGCAATCTTAGGAGCATAAGGACTTAACTCTTTACGAGGTTCACTAATTGCACTAGTCATAACATCTAATACTTCTAAACGAGCCTTCTTTGCTTGCGCTAAAGCTTTCTTCAAAATATCTTCTGTAACACCTTTAATCTTAATATCCATTTGTAAAGCTGTAATACCTTTCTTCGTACCAGCAACTTTAAAGTCCATATCTCCCATATGGTCTTCTAAACCTTGAATATCTGTTAAAATTGTATACTTCTTACCATCTTTTGAAGTAATAAGACCCATAGCAATACCCGCTACTGGCGCTTTAATAGGAACCCCGGCCGCCATTAATGACATACATCCGGCACAAATAGTAGCTTGACTACTTGAACCATTAGATTCTAATACCTCAGATACAACTCTTACTGTATAAGGAAATTCATCTTCACTAGGCATAACTTGAAGTAACGCTCTTTCTCCTAAAGCACCATGCCCAATCTCACGACGTCCTGGCGAACCATATCTTCCCACTTCACCAACGCAAAACGCTGGAAAATTATAATGTAACATAAAACGTTTAGTATCTTCTAACCCAAGTCCATCTAAAATTTGATGTTCTCCTAAAGCTCCTAAAGTAGTAGTAGCAAGTACTTGAGTCTCACCTCTTGTAAATAGTCCTGAACCATGCGTTCTCGGTAAAATATCAACACTTGCCGCTAATGGTCTAATCTCATCCATAGCCCTACCATCTGGACGAACCTTCTTCTTCGTAATAAGTTTTCTTACACATTCACCCTCAATAGTATCAACTAACTTTTTAACATCTTTTAAAACATTATCTAAGTTATCATCCATTTGATACTTTAAAGAAAAATATCCCAAAGTATTTTCTTTTACTTTACTTATTGCATCATATTGGGCAAGTTTGCCTTTAATATCAAAGCACTTAAACATTTCATCAGTCGCATACTCTCTTACGGCTGCTTCAAGTTCGGCATCAATTGTTGCTAAATCAACTTTAACTTTTTCTTGACCAATTTCTTTAATAATCTTCTCTTGGAAATCACATAATTTCTTAATATATTCATGTCCAAACATTAAAGCCCCAAGCATATCTTTTTCACTAACTTGTTTGGCTCCAGCTTCAACCATACATATAGCATCCTTAGTACCAGCAACTGTTACACTAAGTTCAGTTTCTTCCATTTGTTTAGTATCTGGATTAATAATATAATCTTTACCAATCTTACCTACAACTACTCCCGCTACTGGTCCGTCAAAAGGAATATTTGATATTCCAAGTGCTAACGAAGAACCGAATAACGCCGTCATTTCTGGTGAACAATCAGGGTCAACTGATAAAACTGTATTAATAACTTGAACTTCATTTCTAAAATTCTCGTCGAACATTGGTCTAATTGGTCTATCAATTAAACGTGCTGTTAAAGTAGCGGCCTCACTAGGACGTCCTTCTCTTTTAATAAATCCTCCTGGTATTTTACCAACTGAGTATAACCTTTCTTGATATAGAACTGTCAAAGGGAAGAAATCTTGCGTAATTGGCGTATTACCCATAACCGCTGCTGTTAAAATAACAGTATCATTATATCTGACTAATACTGAGGCATTGGCTTGTTTAGCTAACTCTCCTGTTTCAACAACTATCTTTTTACCTAATAAATCATATTCATATACTTTTTTTTCCATAAATTACCTCTTTTCTAAGTATATATAGAAGAAAAAAAGACACCAAAAATATAGTGCCTACTTTCTTATATTTAATTTTTTAATAGTTTCTCTATAACTTACTACGTCATTATTTTTTAAGTAATCTAATAGAGCACGTCTCTTACCAACTTTCATTAAAAGTCCTCTTTTTGAATGATAGTCATGGATATGAGTTTTTAAATGTTCTGTTAAATCATTAATTTCATATGTAAGAATAGCAATTTGAGCTTCAGTTGCACCGCAACCTTTTTCTTTACCAAATTCTTTAACTAATTTAGCTTTTGTTTCTTTAGAAACTGCCATAACAATTCTCCTTTCATTTATTATAATCGGTTTAATCTTCGTTTAAATCCTGAAAGGAATTGGTTTAAACCAAGAAAAAACTTTATGTACTTAGTATAGTCTAAAGTATTCATAATTGCAAGCTTTTTTTGTCTTAATTTGTTAATGAATCTATTTTTGGTTTAGCATTTCTATGTATATATGATATATTCCATATATTTGTTGCCTATTTGTGTATTTTATTCTTGCTATTATCTTATTTAAATGTTATACTTTTTCTGGAAGTACCAAGTAGTTGGTGTGTTGCCTCA